>OLQC01002494.1_pt1 | contig 12146 bp, 9 predicted proteins | sample 1672471 | NCBI WGS metagenome assembly OLQC01 (sample SAMEA3136689, study PRJEB25190) | human gut metagenome | biome: human gut; feature: human-associated habitat; material: faeces | place: Austria | collected 2013
CACATTGTCCAAATGCGTCCGCATTGAAGAACTTTTAATCAACTAAATAGCAATTATATTGTCTGGCTCGGCGCGGTGCCAAATTGTTTTTTATAGGCCCGGGAGAAGGTGGTATAGTCGGAGAAGCCGCTTAACTGGGCGGCCTTCAGGATGGGGGTGCCTTCGGAAATTTTTGTGCGGGCGAGAAGAAGGCGCTTGCTAATGATGTAGTTGTGGATGGTGTAACCGGTTTCCTCCTTGAATTTCCGCATCATGTGATACTTGCTCAGGTAGTATTTCCGTGCAAGGGTCTCAATGGAAAGATCTTCAGTAAGGTTGTGGTTAATATAACGGAGAAGCTCTTCTATCTGGGAATCACTGCTGTAGGAGCGAGTGTCGTAAATGTACTGCTTTTCCAGAAAAATGCGGTTTACATAAACCATGAACTGGGTAAAAAGAGCTGAGCCAAGCAGATCGCTGCCAAATTTTTCGTCTTTTAGGGCAGCTTCCAGTTCGTAGAGAAGCTGCTTTAATTTTTCCTGAGTGTCAGAGTCCAGACGGATCAGATTGTAACTCCGGTCAATCGCCTTCTGAAAACAGCGGAGCAGTTCTGTGGATTTGATGTCGTCGCGGATCCATAGTACAAAACGTTCGTATGGAACCGAAAAATCAATTTCCGGTTTGTGGATGGCGTGACGGTTCACGAGGAGAATGTCCCAGGGCTTCAGGTAGTAGGACTTTCCCTCAATGTGGTAGGCAGCCTTTCCGGAAAGAAAGATGATCACCTTGTGAAAATCATGATAATGGTAGGAAAATTCCCGCTTGGTTTGGTCCTTGATGTGAAAAAGCCGGAAATCCTGCTCCAGATAGCCGGTTTTTTCAGTAGGTTCATTGAAAGAATTCATATGTTATGGCCCCTGTTTTAACTATAGTGTGTATGGAACCGCAAACTTTGTTTGCAGCTACGTTTGCGTAGCGTCATAATTCAATTCTGCGCTTGAAATATGACTTTATTATAAATGAAATACCGCATTTTTTGCAATATATTTCGCAAGTTATTCTATGTACATGGGAAAAATAAACGCTATACTGGATATAAGATGTGATTTGAGAAAAAAGATCACGGGCGTTTCGTCAGAAAGGAATTGAAAACAATGAGAGACAGCATTATCATGACAAAATATCAGGGCTTTGGAAATGATTATCTGGTACTGGATGCGAAGAAAAACCAGCTTCAGCTGCAGGGCAAAAAAGTTGCGCTTCTTTGCCAGCGGGGATTCGGACTTGGAGCGGATGGTGTGCTTTACGGACCAGTTGACATTAATGGAAAAATGGGAATGCATATTTTTAATTCCGATGGAAGTGAAGCTGCAATCAGTGGAAACGGTGTCTGTATTTTTGCAAAATATCTTATGGATAATGAGTATGTTACAGAGAAAAAATTTGCCATTGAGACTTTATCAGGAACAATCGAAGTAGAGTGTCTGAATGCCAGAGCGACAGAGTTCCGCGTAAACATGGGCAAAGCCTCTTTCCTTTCCAGAGAGATTCCGGTAACTGGCGAGGTGCGTGAGGTGATCGATGAGCCATTTACATTTAACAAGAAAGAATACAAGGCAACTTGTCTCACAGTAGGAAATCCACACTGCATTATTTTCATGGATCAGGTATCTCAGGAAAAAGTAAGAGAGCTGGGGCCATATGTGGAAAATGCAGATGAGTTCCTGGAAAGAGTGAACCTGCAGATCTGCCGCCAGATTGATAAAGGAAATCTGGATATCGAGATCTGGGAGCGTGGCTCCGGTTACACAAAAGCTTCCGGTACAGGAAGCTGTGCGGCAGCCATTGCAGCCTACCGAAAAGGTCTGATGGAAAACAGAATCAATGTAAACCAGCCAGGTGGTATGATCCAGATCGACATTAAAGAAGACGGAACTATTTTTATGACAGGAACTGTCGGATATATTGCGGAGATGAGCGTGGCTGAGAGCTTTTTCTCATAGAAAGAAAATATGGTGCATATGGCGCATCCCAACGGCCGGGGCTGTGTAGCGGTAGCTACGGCGACTGACGTAGGAGCAGCAGATGAAAAATCAGACAAGTCAATATGGCAGTTGCTTAATTTTCAATGTAGGAGAATCCAGGTATAGAAGTAAGAAGACTTCCGTGCCTGGATTCTTTTTTGCTGCAAATGGGGGGTGATGTCTGTAAGCGATATCATTATGCCTAAAGAGAGAAAAGTATTTTTTATATAAAATATGGAGACGGAATCAGCATGTTGATATACGAAACAGCCCCTCTTGTTGATAAAAAAAGTGCAATGTCTAAACTAAAAATAGATAGACATTTCTAACACAATTCTGTAGAATAAACAAAGGTTAGAAAATACTAATAAAAGTTAAACAAGGAGGAAGAGGATGGCTGACAAAAAGTTATTAAGAAAAATTGCTCCGATCATTATGAGTGCAGCTGTAGCGATGACCAGTTCACCGGTTGGAGTTATGGCAGAGGACTTTACTTCTGGAGAAGCAGCTGTTGAGGTATCTGAGGAGACTGCATATGGTTCTGATGAGATTTCAGACGACTATGACGAATCATCAGAGGCTGACGATTCAGCAGATTTTGGTACAGACACAGAGGATGGTTTTGAATCTGGAGAAGCCGCAGAAGAGGAGTCTGGATTTGAGGACGGCGAAACCGGAGACACAGAAGATGCTTTTTTAGCAGACACTGAGGGCGAAACCAACAATGAAGCGGGAGCTGTGAAAACAGTGGAGGATGGTCAGATCGTACTGATGAACATTCCCTATGAAGCTTTTTACAGATCTGAGTTGAAAAACAATGATGTAAAAGTAGATGCATTTACATCCGCGACGAAAGCAAAAACAAAGATGAGCGGCGTGATGAATGGAAATGCTGCTTATCATACAAGCGCGGAAGGAAATGAACTTGCAGGTGTTACTTTTCCGGTAAAAGTGAATAAAGCTTCTGATTTGGAAAATTTTAAACAGATTACAGACAGCACTACTATAGAGATTACTACGAACATGAAAGGCCAGGTAAGTACTAATACATATACTGGTGCAGCGGCTCTTATTGAACAGCCAAGCTATACTTATTATGTTCCGGCAGAAACTCCTGCATATTACAAGGAAATGAGCGTAGATGAGAACGAAAATATTTCTTTTGGCGCTGTTCAGGGAATGTCCGAACAGAATGTTAGTGTGAATGCTGAATTAAAGCTTAATTCCAAATATGGAGATTATCAGCTTGAGCTGGATGAGACAGCAGTAAAGGCAGTAGTAAATGCATCTAATGGTGATAAGATTTATGGTGTAATCATCAATACAACAGACGGAACCACTTATGCACTCCGTCATCTTGAGAATATCTGGAAAGGAAAAGAACTTGCATGGAGCACCGGCTTTACAACAGAATCTCACGGTTGCCCAATAAGCTCTGACCACTACAAATCCATGATGGGAAAAACTATTTCCAGCGTAACGTACTATACGGATAAGGGGGAAATTAATTTTGATATTCCAGATACTTATGTTCCGGTAAAAACAGGTGTCAGTGCAACCGTTGACAACATCAAGGTAACAGATGCAGAGGTTAAAGTTGAATTATCTGAAGCACTTCCATCTGATTATTCAAAGAAATATGCAGTTGATGATGTGGAAGCAGCGACAACAGAGACAGGAGTAAAGGTTACAAATCTTACACCTGGAACACATACTCTGACAATTTCCGATGCAAATGGAAAATATGCTCCTGTCAGCGCTACTTTTACAGCAACAACAGATACTGTAATGGCTTCCTATGATGAGTATGAAGGAAAACTGGTTGCTGCGGCAGATATTACCGCTGAGCAGTTTGTTGCATTTACCAAAACAGTTTCAAAAGTAAAAATTGGTGACCAAGAGTATGCTGCAAGCGGAAAAGGTGCTGTGAAGATTGTTCAGGAGGATGGAACTCTTGATTATTCTAAAACAGCTGTAAACGATGGAGATACAGTAGTTGTAAGTGCTGCCGGATACCCAGATGTAACATTTGTTTACAACGAAAACGTATATGTATACGCAGGTCTTACATGGGCTGAGTACTGGGCTTCCGAGGATGTATACAATGCAGGCTCCACAGCTTCTTCTGAAGAAAAAGACAGAAGAGGTGAGTCAGACCTTGGAGCATTTGATGCTGTAACAAGAGCAACTGCAAACCATGGCCTTCACAGAGGAAGCTTCCAGGCAATCGCGGTTCTTAATGGAAAAACAGTTTCCCACTGGAGCGCAGACGGAAAAACAGTTTATTATGCCGATGGAACATCAGAAGTATTTAACCGGAACAATGTAACCGGATATACCGTAACTGGACTGAAATATGTACCGGTTGAGATTAAGAGAGCTGACCTTGCTGCTTTTGCAGAAAGCCATGCAATTGTAAAAAATGGCGGACAGCTGATCGGCGGTTATGGCGAGAAAGAACTGAAATCCTATGAAGCCGTTGCAAATGTAACTGCAAATACAAATGGTTTGAAAAAAGCTACAAAAGCTGAAGATGGAAGCTTTGTAATCGGAGCAAGACAGAACGGAACTGAGTCTGGTATCAAAGATGCAGAGCTGAAAGTGGCAGACGGAATTACAGCAACTGTAAAGCCTGGAAATGGTTCCTATGGTGAGTTCCTGAGAGTTGACCTGACTGGAAACTATGGCGATCTTGGTGCACATATGCAGTCTGTTGAGTGGGCATATTATGGAAATGATTCCACTTATACAAACAGACTTGCAAACTATGGAACAAAATTTGCAGCTGATAACTGGATGCATAAAATGATGGGTATCCAGCTTGGCCTTACAGAATCAGGAAGATGCAAGCTTCCGGAAGGAACAGACGGAACTGGTTACTGGATCCTTACTGTTCATGCCCTTGGATACCAGGATTACGTTGTAAAATTCCAGGCAACAGCTGAGAATATTGCGAAACCTGCAGGTGATGCAGATTCCACACCACTGAAAAACATTATCGCAGAAGCAAAAGCCCTGAACGAGGCTGATTATACTCCGGAGAGCTGGGCTGCTGCAAAAGACAGCATTGCAAATGAGCTTGAAGAGTGTGAGGAAATGCTTGCAAATATTAAGAATCAGACAACTTATGGCGTAGAAGAGCAGATCGGACATTTAAGAGAAGCTCTTAACATGCTTGTAAAAGCTCCGTCTCCAACTGCAACGCCGGCACAGCCGACTGCAACACCAGTCCCGGCACAGCCGACCGCAACACCGACCCCGGCACAGCCAACTGTAGCACCTACACAGCCAACTGAAACTCCGGCACCGACTGCAGCACCGGCCAAAGGAATTACAGCAACTGCAAAAGCTTCCACAATTTACACCAAAGGAAAAACCTCCACAACCATTACGGTTGTAAAAAATGATGTAACTGGAAAAGTTAAATTTACATCCAGCAACAAGAAAGTAGCGACTGTTACCTCCAAAGGCGTTGTAAAAGCGAAAAAAGCAGGAAAGACAACCATTACGGTAAAAGTTGGAAACTACACTAAGAAGGTAGTAATCCAGGTTAAGAAACCTTCTCTGAAGCTTGCAAAATCTTCTGCAACAATCAAGAAAGGCAAAACAGTAAAAATCAAAGCAACCGCAACACCATCCGGAAAAGTAACATACAAGTCCAGCAACAAGAAAGTAGCGACTGTTACTGCAAAAGGTGTTGTAAAAGGTAAGAAGAAAGGTACTGCAACCATCACTGTTACAAGTAATGGAGTATCTAAGAAATTCAAAGTAAAAGTAAAATAATGATTACAAAGCTTTTACGATAACAAATAATACTTGTGCAAAAACAAGGCAAAGGAACGGGGGCCGTTTTTAACAGCCCCTGCTTTTGCTTGTAAAAAGAAAATTATTTTACTACATATTTTAACAGGAGACAGCATGAAAAAACGAGACAGTGATAAGAATCCTTTTGAAAAAAAGAATCTGGTGAAACTTGCTCCGGCAGCAGTGGTTATTGCGGCTGTGGCTGCAGCAGGTGTTCAGGCTGGCAGCAGTGGAAAAGAAGTGACTTCTGAAACCAGGGAGGTTGTAAAATCCCAGGATCTGGAATCGCTTCTGAAAACAGCTTATTCCTATGAGGCAGCAGACGACGAGGCAGAAGAGGAGAGTCTGCTGAAAGCAGGAAAAAATACATCATCAGCTTCTTCAAAGAAAAAAACTTCCAAAATTTCAAAGAAAAAAAGTGGTATAAAAAAAGGAAGCTCAAAGACCCTTCCAGTAAAAACGGCTGCATCTTCAGGGGTAGGTCAGGGCTCCACCACTACACCAACTACAGAAGTTCCGGAAGGTGGCTATAAAGATGGAACTTACCAGGGCAGCGGTACTGGCTTTGGAGGAACGATTACCGTACAGGTAACTGTATCAGGTGGGAAAATCATAGCTGTTGATATATTGAGTGCCGCTGGAGAAACAGGCTCTTATTTTGCCTCCGCACAGGGCGTTGTAAGTAAGGTTTTATCAAGCCAGTCCCCTAATGTGGATGCAGTCAGCGGTGCAACTTATTCCTCGAATGGAATTATCCAGGCAGTGCAGAATGCTCTTTCACAGGCAGGAAACAGTGATTCTGCCACACCGGCTGCCACACCAACGCCAACGCCAAAACCTGCAAAGAAACCGAAGAAGGATACTTCTGTCAGTTATAAAGATGGCGTATATGAGGGACAGGCAGAAGGCTTTGATGGAACCGTAACAGTAAAGGTTACAATAAAAAATGGAAAAATCAAAAAAATAAGCAACACAAATACAGACACACCTGAATTTTTTAATAAAGCATGGAAAACAATCAAGTCCAATGTGATTTCCAGACAGAGTACTTCTGGAATTGATACTGTAAGTGGCGCAACATTTTCTTCAAATGGAATTCTCGGAGCTTTATCCCAGGCTCTTTCAAAGGCTGATCAATCAGGAACTGCAGACTCAAAGGGAGAAGATATAACTCCAACACCGACTATTGTACCTGATGAAACTGTAACACCAATTCCAACAGAGATTCCACAGCCTACCCAGACTCCGGATAATCCGTCAGATGAGCAGCCGGTTGTAAATCTTTTGAAAGATGGCACCTATACAGGGTCTGCAATGGGATATTCTGGAAAGGTTAACATAACACTGACGATTAAAGATGGAAAAATTACGGAAGTAACAAATACAAACTCAGATACCCGAAGCTTTTTCAATAAGGCATGGAGATCTATACAGCCTAAAATACTGGAAAAGCAGAGTACAGAAGGAATTGACACTGTAAGTGGTGCAACATTTTCTTCTATGGGAATTCTGGATGCGTCTAAAATAGCACTGGAGCAGGCAAAAAATACAGAGGTACAGCCTTCTGTAACGCCGGAACCCACTGAGGTGCCGAATCCCACAAATACGCCAAAGCCGACTTCTGTTCCAGAACCAACGACTGCGCCGGAGCCTACAGCTGTACCAGAGCCTACTGAAGCGCCTGCGCCAACTTCTGCGCCGGAACCGACGGATATACCGGAGAATTCTGTGACGCCGGAACCGACAGCTACGCCAGAACCCACGCCTGTGCCTGCTGGTGCATATACAGATGGAACCTACACTGGCATTGGAGAAGGCAATGACGGACCAGACAGTGTACAGGTTACAGTAACAATATCCGGAGGACAGATTGTGGGAGCAACTTATTTTTCCTATGATGATGAAGAATATGCAGATACAGCCTGGGAGGGAATTCTTGGACAGGTTATGGGAAAGCAGTCCGCAGACAGTATAGATACAGTATCTGGATGCACATATTCTTCCCAGGGAATTATTCAGGCATTTCGAAATGCATTAAATCAGGCAAAAGGAGCATAATCCATGAAATACCAGAGTTTTATTATGAGAGTTTTATGTCTGCTTCTGATCGTTGGCGCCGTCCTTGGCTACAACTCCATGCAGAAAAAAGACAGTGATACCGAAAAAGACCAGCAGATCGCCAGTCTGACAACCAGAGTGGAGGCCTTGGAAAAACAGCAGGATGAGATATTAAGTGCCCTTGAAGAGGTTGCAAAAGCGCAGGAAGAGGCGAAGAAAAAAGCAGAAGAGGAAGCGAAGAATCAAAAAGCACAGGAGAAAGAAATATCTTCCGGGGATGCTTCCGAGGACGCGAAAAAAGATGACGAAAATACAGATGAGACAGAGGCTGAGAACGCTTCTTCTGAGGAAGAAAGTGAAGATCTTGTCTACAAAAACGGAACCTACACAGGAGACGGCCAGGGCTTTGGCGGCAACATCCAGGTTCAGGTTACACTTGAAAATGACACGATTACAGACATTCAGGTGGTAAGTGCACCAGGCGAAGACTCTGCATACCTTTCCCAGGGACAGGGCGTGATCAGCACCATTCTGGCTTCCCAGAGTACAGACGTTGACACCATTTCCGGCGCAACCTTCAGTTCCACTGGAATTATCAACGCTGTAAATGATGCACTTGGAAAGGCGGAAAATCAATGAAAAAGAGACAGAGAAAAATCCGGCTGATCCGCGCCGGCATCCAGCTTCTGTTTTTCATTTTTGCTCCGGCACTTTTTTCCACGGCATTCGCAGGCGTGAAGTCCATTTTTCAGGCAATCGCAGCACATCAGACAATCAGCTGGAATTCCTTTCTGGATGTGACTGCCGTGCTGCTGGTGGTAACCTGCCTGTTCGGACGGCATTTCTGCGGATATGCCTGCGCATTTGGTTCCCTTGGGGATGCATTGTATGAGCTGACTGTGTTTATCCGCCAGAAGGTTTTTCATAAAAAAGGCCGTCACGGATATTCAGAAAAAGCCATTCGTATTTTGCAGAAGGTGAAATATATCTGGCTTCTGGTGCTCCTTGTATCTATCCTTACCGGCTGGTACAGCAAGCTTCAGGGCATGAGCCCCTGGGATGTGTTTTCCATGCTCACCGCTGGCAGACTTCCCGGCGCCGCCTACAAGGTGGGGATTGTGCTGCTGCTTCTGATCATGATCGGAATGTGCACCCAGGAAAGATTTTTCTGCCAGTTCCTCTGCCCAATGGGCGCGATTTTTGCTATAATGCCTATAGCACCCTCTGCACTGTTCAACCGTGACAGAAGCACCTGTCCGGCGAAATGCGGAGCCTGCAAAAAGCGCTGTCCTGCTCATCTGGACATTGACGGTGATACCCTTCTCTCAGGAGAATGTATCTGCTGCCACGCCTGCCAGGGAATCTGCCCGAAGAAGAATATCCGGATCGGGATTCCGAAGATGAAAGATGAGAGCTCTTTTTAAACACGCGCTTGGAAAAGATGGGCGAAAGCTATTGGAAAGTAAGAGAAAATAAAATCAGAAAGAACAGGATATGAGTAAAAAAAGAAGTAAAGTAAGATTTCAGAATGAATTCGATTTAATTAAGGTACATTATAAAAAGCAGTCCAGAGGTCAATCACTTACCTGCTTGGATATGTTTAATGGGAGAAGGCATTTGAGAAAGAGAAGTGCGGCAGGAATCCTCTGGGGCAGCCTGCTTCTCACTGTCATTTCCGCAACAGTACTGGGAAAAACAACTACAGTTGTTTATGCATCTGACGTGGAAAAATACACCAACGCAGATTTCGCAATGGACACGGTAGTTTCCGAAACCCTTTATACCTCAGGCGAGGACATCAACACCCAGATTGGCGAAAAGCTCCGCGAAATGGAAACCACCCTCCTTTCCTGGACAGAGGAAAACTCCCAGATTTCTCAGTTGAACAATGCTGATGGCAAGACCATGGAAGTCTCTGATGAACTTGCCGCCGACCTTGAGAAAATTCGCCAGCTTTCCCAGGAATCCGACGGTGCTTTTGACCCCACCCTTGGAAAAATCATCCGTCTGTGGGACATTGACGGCGAGAATCCTCATGTCCCGGACCAGTCCGAAATTGACACTCTTCTTCCCGAAGTGGGATACGAGAAAATTCAGATGGACGGAAACAATGTAACCCTTCTTGATGGCTGTACCCTGGATCTTGGTGCCGTTGGAAAAGGCATGGGCTGTGACCTGATTATGGACTACCTTAGAAGCCAGCCCGATGTTTCTGGTATGATCCTGAACCTAGGCGGCAGCAGTGTCATGACCTACGGCGAAAAGCCAGACGGTTCCCCCTGGAAAGTAGCCCTCACCGATCCCCGTGACACCGAAGGTGACTACCTTGGCGCCATCACCCTGGACGCCAACCAGTTCCTTTCCACCTCCGGCGACTACGAAAAATACTTCATAGATGATGGAATCCGCTACCACCACATCCTGGATCCAAAGACCGGTTACCCGGTCTGGAATGGTCTCACCTCTGTTACCATCATCTGCGACCAGGGTTATCTGGCCGACGGCCTTTCCACCGCTTGCTTCGTCCTGGGTATGGACGCCGCGAAACCTCTTTTAGAGAAATATGATGCAGAAGCCGTATTCGTTGATGAAGACAAAAATGTGTATGTGACAAGTGGATTGATGGATAAATTCGAATTAATGAAAGACGGATATATAGTAAACGAATTATAAGTTGTCCATGATAGATTCATAGAAACTGATAGCTTATGGAATAGCAAGAAGAGCTCCCGACGATAGTTCAAAACTATCGCCTGGAGCTCTTTTTCAACCAACAGCATTTGGGCTGGGTATATTCCTAAGCGGGGCATTCAAGGCGCGCCCTTAATGGAGCGGAGATCCACTGCTTACGAAGACTTAACATCGAAGGCTCTCCTGAGATGTTTAGTCGCAGTTAGCAGTTAGCTCCGCGGAATGTTGCGCCTCCCCGCGTGGAATATATCCAGTCCAAACGCGTCCGGTACTAATACCTTACGGAATTCTTTTTAAAACTTCCTTCGTCAGCACTCCAATCAGCAGTCCTGTAATTACTCCGGAAACCATCAGCGCCGGAGCATAATAATACAACAGTCCCACCGTATGTGTTGCCGGAATCGCCACCAGCAGCTGACCAATGTTATGGGAAACGCCACCAGCCACACTTACACCCAGCTGCCCGAATCCAATCTTATTTTTTACAAAAACCATCACGATCAAACTAAGGGTCGCCCCCGCCAGACTATACATAATACTGGAGCCGCTTCCAAACATAAAACCGATAATAAAAATTCTCACAATGGAAACCAGCGCCGCTTCTTTCCACGTATATCTCTCCAGCACAAAAAGCACCGCCAGATTTGCAAGCCCCAGCTTCATTCCCGGAATTCCCGCAAAAAATGGAATCAACGACTCCACATACCCGAAAATAATGGCAATGGCTGCAAACAGCCCAAGATACGCTGTCTTTTTCTGATCCATCACTTACACCACTGCGTCAAATCCACTCTCGGAATCCTGTGAATCTGAATCGCCCTCTCCCTGAATGACTACTCTGTTTGGCAGGCACACAATATATCCGCCTGCACTGCCCACTGCCGGCTGCTTCATGCAAAGATGATCCGGACAGTCCGCATCTGTCATCTTTACCTCGCCGTCCTTAATTTCACACACATTGGTATCCCCAATCTGGATCACCTGATCCTCCGCCAGTGAATAAGTCCCATAAAGCTCCCCATCCACCATAATCTGAATCGACCCATGAGTTCCATGTGGAACCGCATAAACAAAAATACAAAGCACCACTGAAATAACCAATAGTGCACCAATAAATACCGCTTCTTTTTTCTTCAAAAATGATACCTCTTCATTAATCGCTTTAACCAAAATCATTATATCATAGAACCATGACCCACAAACGGACTATTAGTTTATGATATAAGAAATACAGAAATTTTTCAACCTATTCTAAAATCCATTTTTGAGAAAAAATCGCAACAGAGAGAATGCCTGTTATTCATAAAGAAAACGGTAACGTGTGGCTGTTCCTTTCCACACCGCTTTTTATTGTAATTTTCCACGGAATATGCTATTGTATAGTTTGAAAGTCTGTGTGCCGTGCGGATCGCGGGAATGATTTTTCAAACACGTTCCAGGCCGGCGGCATTGTTGGAGAAATGTAACGATTCAGAAAACACTGGACTGTTACACAGAAATATTAGAAAGAAGGTGAAGCTATGGTTGAATTAGACCAGTTCAAGAGCATTCTTGCAACATACACAGAACCATTAGTGGAAGTGAGGGATT
>OLQC01002496.1_pt1 | contig 12137 bp, 10 predicted proteins | sample 1672471 | NCBI WGS metagenome assembly OLQC01 (sample SAMEA3136689, study PRJEB25190) | human gut metagenome | biome: human gut; feature: human-associated habitat; material: faeces | place: Austria | collected 2013
AATGTTAAATCCTAATTTCAAAGGTGACTTAAAAATGAAGATGACTAATTTGGAAACTAAATTGATAAATTTAATATATATTTTAAACGTATAGCACTCTATGTTCGCATAGAGTGCTTTTTGTTTGGTATATACCAGATTAGTTAGAAGGAGAGCTGAGAAATTGATGAGTAAGTATGATGTGGTTATTGTTGGTGCAGGGCCTGCAGGAATTTTTGCAGCGTATGAGTTATCTAAGAAAAATGAAAATTTAAAAGTAGCATTAGTCGATAAAGGATTAGATATTTACAAGAGAAGATGTCCAATTCTTGAACATAAAATTAAGAAATGTCCAGTGATTAAGGATCATGTGGGATGTATGCCAGCTTGTTCAATTACGAATGGGTTTGGTGGAGCAGGTGCTTATTCAGATGGAAAGTTTAATATTACACATGAGTTTGGTGGATGGATGACAGATTATTTATCAAATTCAGTGGTTGAAGATTTAATTGATTATGTGGATGGAATTAACTTAGAGCATGGGGCAACGACTGATATTACGGATCCAACGACTGATAAAGTACGTGAGATTGAGAAGCGTGGTTATGCAGTTGGACTGAAGCTATTACGTGCGAAGGTTCGTCATTTAGGAACTGAACAAAACTTAGAAATTTTAAAGAGTATTTATGAGGAATTGAAGGATCGCGTAGATTATCACTTCAAGACCGAAGTTAAAGAGGTTTTAACTGAGGATGGGGAAGTAAAAGGTGTGTTATTAGCCAATGGTGAAGTGATGGAAACGAAATATGTTTTCCTAGCCCCTGGTCGTGATGGATCTGTGTGGTTAAAAGATGTGATGAATAGTCAAGGAATTCCGATGAAGAATTTACAGGTGGATATTGGGGTTCGTGTTGAGACATCTGATATTGTTATGCAAGAGATTAATGAGCATTTGTATGAAGGAAAGTTTATGTATCGTACGAGTGTTGGAACGGTAGTTCGTACGTTCTGTTCAAATCCTTCAGGACATGTTGTAGTTGAAAATCATTCGGGAACGATGTTGGCAAATGGACATGCGTATAAGGATCCAAAGCTTGGAAGTAAGAATACGAACTTTGCTTTATTAGTATCACATACGTTTGAAGAGCCGTTTGATCAACCAAATGAGTTTGCACATGAGGTATCTCATTTAGCAAATAAATTGTCAAATGGATCGATTATTGTTCAAAAATATGGTGATATTTTAAGAGGGCGTCGTACGACTGAGAAACGTTTGAAAGAAGGATTTGTTGATCCAACGTTAAAAGAAGCTGTACCAGGTGACTTAGGATTAGTTCTTCCATATAACACAATGAAGTCATTGATTGAGATGACTGAGGCGTTAGATCATGTAACACCAGGGATTGCATCAGAACATACGTTATTCTACGGAGTAGAGGCAAAGTTCTACTCAGCACGTCCTGAGATTAATGATAAATTTGAAACAAAGGTTAAAGGATTATTCGTTGGTGGAGATGGCGCTGGTGTAACGCGTGGTCTTGCACAAGCTGGAGCAAGTGGTGTTTGGGTAGCTCGTCAAATTTTAGAACGTTATTAATTGAAAGGTGGATATTAAAATGACAAAGACAGTAGTAGTTGTAGGAACTCAATGGGGAGATGAAGGTAAAGGAAAGATTACAGATTATTTAGCACAACGTGCTGATATTGTAGCTCGTTATCAAGGTGGTAATAATGCAGGACATACGATTGAATTTAACGGACAACAGTTTAAGTTACGTTTAATTCCTTCTGGAATTTTTAGTGCTGAGAAAGTTATTTTAGGAAATGGGATGGTTATTAATCCTGAGGCATTACTTGAAGAAATCGCGTATCTAAATGAAGGTGGAGTTTCAACTAATCATATTCGTATTTCTAATAGAGCACATGTGATTTTCCCTTATCATATTGAGTTAGATGGTCTTCAAGAAGAGTTAAAAGGTGATCGTAAGGTTGGAACAACGAAGCGTGGAATCGGACCTTGCTATACAGATAAGTATGCACGTTGTGGAATTCGTATTGGAGATTTAATGGATAAGGAGTTATTTGCTGAACTTTTACTTGAGCAAGTAACGGCTAAGAATGAGATTTTAGCGAAGTACGGTAAGCCAACATTCTCATTTGAAGAGATTTATACAAAATATTGTGAGTATGCTGAGGTTATTCGTCCTTATGTGACAGATACTTCTTATGAGTTAGATGAGGCGTTAACTGAAGGTAAAAAAGTTTTATTTGAAGGGGCTCAAGGGGTTATGCTTGATGTGGATCATGGAACTTATCCATTTGTTACGTCTTCAAACCCATCAGCTGGAGCAGTTACAACTGGTTTAGGAGTTGGACCTACTAAGATTGATGAAGTTATTGGGGTTGTTAAGGCTTATTCAACTCGTGTTGGAGAAGGTGCATTCCCATCTGAGTTACATTGTGAGATTGGAGCACGTATTCGTGAAATCGGACGTGAGTATGGAACGGTAACTGGTCGTCCTCGTCGTATTGGATGGTTTGATAGTGTAGTTGTTTCTCATACTCGTCGTGTAAGTGGATTAACTGGAATCTCAGTTAACTTATTAGATGTTTTATCAGGTTTAGATACATTAAAAATTTGTACGGCTTATGAGTTAGATGGACAAGTAATCAAATATGTTCCATCAACAATTCGTGAGTTTGAACGCTGTGTACCAGTTTATGAAGAGATGCCAGGATGGCAAGAAGATATTACTGGAGTAACATCATTTGAAGAGTTACCAGTAGCAGCTCAAAATTATTTACGACGTATTGAAGAATTAGTTGGAGCACCAATTGCAATCTTCAGTGTTGGTCCAGACCGTGAACAAACAATCTTAATGAAAGAATTATTAGTCTAACTCGGTGCTTTGCATCGTTAGTTAGACTATATGTCGCAATAAGCGGCGATATCTAGTTAAGTGATAGCAACGAAAGTTGCGAGTAATTAGGGATATGGTTAGAGTTAGAAGTTTGAAGGCATATTCGTTCTAGACATCGCAACAAGCGGTGATATCCTTTCAAGTGATAATTCGTAGCGGGAATTTAGTTATTCGTGGGGAAGCGAATAATTGATGGTACCGGATTATCAGTAATATGTGAGAAATAGAAAATCAAAGTGGGGACTTTTGATATATGAGAAGCAACGTCGTTTTTGAGACGTTGCTTTTTTTTGGAAATATTGTACAATGGTAGTACATGAAAGTTATAGAAGGGATGAATACGTGGATGAATAAGTGGTATTATATTATTTTTATTGTTTGTCTTTATTTTTTTAATGAGGCTTTCAATCAGTATATTGTGATGCATGGTTTGATTCAAGGATTGATTGTGGGGTTAGTTATTGCGTTTTTATGTAAGTTCATTTTTAATATGGTGACGAAGACGATTGTATTTGTGGCGGTTGTTTGTGCATTAATTGCATTTTTAGTTTCGGCAGGTTATATTGAGTTACCAATGGGACTTCAGGAGTTATTTAATTTTGGGATGTTGTTTACTTTGAAATAATTGGTTTTTACATATATTTCACATTTTTTTCAAATATAAGAGGGAGTTTTAAGTTATAATAAATTTAGATATTACTAGATTATATAAGGAGTAATAGTCATGAAGAAGATTTTAATTGCTTTAGTTGCAGTTGTTATTATAGCAGTTGGCGTTAATATGTTTTTTCCTAGTGTCAATTCGATTACTGATTTTAAACATATTAATTATACAGAGGCCTTTGATCAGAAGGATTCTGAGTATTATGTGTACTTTTATCAGGAGACTTGTGGTTTATGTCAGCAGTTTGGTCCTGAACTAGTAGCAGCTCATAATGATGAGAATGTTCCTGTTTATGTGGTTGATATGGCAGCTGATGAAAACTTAGATGCTTGGTATGATTGGGAGGCCCATGATTTAGATTATACAAAAGTCATTGGTAAGATGGAAAATGGTGTTGAAGTTTTAAATGAGGGTGAGAGTCGTGCTCTTTATCCTTCAAATGAAGGATGGACGATTTCAACTAATCAAAGTAATGAGATTGTAGCATATAATAGTCATGCTAATAATAATGTGACTCCACAATCTGCACAACAACTTGAGATTTCAGGAACACCAACTTTATTAAAAGTTAAAGATGGTCAGTTTGCAGGATATGGAGAAGGTATCACTGAAGATCGTGCCTTACTAGCAACTTATGGACAATAAAAGATAAAAAATCTTGCTTTATTGAAGCAAGATTTTTTAAAAGGTTAATACTATAATGAGGTGAAATAGATGAAACACGTATTCGTAATTGATGATGATGCAAATATTAGACAATTAATTTTAAGATATTTAGAGAAGGAAGGATATAAGGTAACAGCTTTTGAGAATGCTGAGCATGTTTTTGAGGCATTTAATATGCTACAACCCGATGCACTCGTACTTGATATTATGATGCCAGGTACGATGGATGGGCTTGATTTATGTAAGAAGATTCGTACTGTAAGCCAAGTTCCAATTATTTTCGTTTCGGCAAAAGATGAGGCGGTGGATCGTATTATTGGTCTTGAGCTTGGAGCAGATGATTATTTATCGAAACCTTTTAGCCCACGTGAGTTATTAGTGCGTTTAAAAATTATTTTTAGACGTATTGAACCGGTGATGGTGAGTGACCACGAGACGACGACTTATCAAATTAAGGATTTAAAGATTGATGACTCTAAACGTGTTTGTTCAGTTAAGGATAAGGAGTTATCTTTAACGAATAATGAGTATATGTTGTTAGCTTATTTAGTTAAAAATAAGAATATTTCGTTTACTCGTGAGAATTTAATTCAGAATATTTGGGGTTATGACTATGTCGGAGAATCTCGAATGATTGATGATTTAGTTAAACGTTTAAGAAAGAAATTAAAGTCTTTCGATGCACAAGTTGAAATTACAACGGTTTGGGGTTATGGATATCGCATTGATGATAATTTTTAGGAGATAGCTTATGAGACTTGATCGAAAGTTGTTTTGGAGTTATATCATTATTATTTTGATTGCGATTATGACATCATTTACGTTGTTTACGGTGTCATCGAATCAATTTTTGACGTATCGAATTACATATGATATGGAGAAAGAGTTAGATGTTATTGCAAAGAATTTAAAGGATAATGAATCTCCATATTGGCCGATAGGTGGATTGATTCGTAATAATTTAATGAAGCTTGTTCAATCGAATATCATTATTATTCAAAATGATTCTTTGAGGTGATTCAAGATTTAAATGCACATGAAGGTGATGTTAATTATTTAAATCGTAATTATGTCACAGTTTCTGGTGAGGTTAATGTTGGGCCTTATTCTTATGATATTATTTTGTTAAGTGAGAAGAGTATGATTACGGCACTTAATCAAATGAATTTAAGTATTTTATTTATTACGTCTTTAGTGAGTATGTTGATTGCTGGATTCTTTGGGATCTATGTTCAGAATAATATTTCAAGACCGATTCATTTGTTAAGAAATAAAGTTCGCGGATTTCAGGAGAGTCTTGAAGCACCTGAGGTGACAATTTTTACGGGTGATGAGATTCAAGAGCTTGATGAAGATTTAGTTCATATGGCGGAATCGATTGTTAAAAATGATCGAAAACGTAAGGCGTTCTTTGAGAATACATCGCATGAGTTAAAGACGCCTCTGATGAATATTAAAGGGTATGCTGAAGGACTAAAGGATGGAATTTTCTCGATTGATGAGGCCGCTGAAGTCATTCAACAAGAGAGTGATGCACTTCGAACTCTCGTTGAGTCTATTTTATATTTATCGAAGCTTGAGGATGCAACACATGATCGTTATCAGTTTCAGCTTGTTGATGTGAATGCTTTTTTAGATGGTTTTCATCAGAAGATGTCGAGTATTGTGGCGGATAAGAATCTTCAGTTTTCATTGGAGCTAGATAAGCCGGTTGAAGTTAAGATTGATGATGATAAGATGATTCGTGCTTTATCTAATATTATTACGAATGCGATTCGCTATGCGAAATCGAAGATTGTGATTGAAACTATTGTTGAGGGTTCTACGATTGAGATTCGTTTGTTTAATGATGGGCCTCAAATTGATCAGAAAGATTTACCTTATTTATTTGATCGATTTTATAAGGGGGATCAAGGTCAGTCAGGACTTGGGCTTGCCATTGTTAAAACGATTATTTTAGCTCATAACGGGACAGTTGAGGCTTTAAATGTCGAAAATGGTGTTTGTATGAGTGTTAAGTTACCATGTATAGTACCTCCACAAAAGAAAAAAACACATGAACATAAGAAGGGCTAAATCGTATTTGATTTAGCTCTTTTTTATTAAATTATGAAAGAAAAAATTTATCTTTCATTGTGACTTTGGAAAAATTCAGTTAAAATAAAAGGGTAAGTAGAAAAGGAGAGGTGCGGCATATGATCGAACGTTATTCACGCCCTGAAATGGCGGCTATTTGGACAGAACAAAATAAATTTGAGTCTTATTTAAAAGTTGAGATTTTAGCATGTGAAGCTTGGGCTCATTTAGGACACATTCCAATGGAGGATGTTGAAAAGCTATGGAAAAATGCTTCATTTGATTTAAATCGTATTTATGAAATTGAACAAGAAACTCGTCATGATGTTGTAGCTTTTACACGTGCGGTGAGTGAAACTTGTGGTGAAGAAAAAAAATGGGTACACTATGGCTTAACATCAACTGATGTTGTTGATACTGCAAACGGATATTTATTAAAACAAGCAAATGATATTTTAAGAGCAGATATTCAACGTTTTATTGATGTTTTAGCAGAGAAAGCTAAAAAATATAAACATACTGTGCAAATGGGACGTACTCACGGTGTTCATGCTGAGATTACGACGTTTGGTTTAAAATTAGCATTATGGTATGAAGAGATGAAACGTAACCAGGCTCGTTTTGAACAAGCGGCTCGTGAAGTTGAAGCGGGTAAAATTTCAGGGGCAGTTGGAACTCATGCGAATATTCCTTTCTTCGTACAAGATTATACGTGCGAAAAGTTAGGAATACAGTCAGCAAAAATTTCTACTCAAACTCTTCAACGTGATCGTCACGCTGCTTATATGTCTGCGATTGCATTAGTGGGAGCTTCTATTGAGAAAATGGGAGTTGAAATCCGTCATTTGCAACGTACGGAGGTTCGTGAAGCAGAAGAGTTCTTCCGCAAAGGACAAAAAGGATCTTCAGCAATGCCACATAAACGTAACCCAATTGGTTCAGAAAATATGGCTGGATGTGCTCGTGTGTTACGCGGATACATGGTAACAGCTTATGAAAATATTCCACTTTGGCACGAACGTGATATTTCACATTCATCTGCTGAACGTATTATTTTACCAGATGCAACGATGTTACTTGATTATATGTTAAATCGTTTTACAAATATTATTGATAACTTAACTGTTTATGAAGAAAATATGTTAGAAAACATTAATAAAACTCACGGAGTTATTTTCTCTCAACGTGTAATGTTAAAACTAATCGAAAAAGGATTTGCTCGTGAAAAAGCATATGACTTAGTACAACCTAAAGCGATGCAAGCATGGGAAGAACGACAATCATTCCGTACATTACTTGAGGCTGATGAAACAGTATGCCAGTATTTAGACGCGGCAGACTTAGACGACTGCTTCGACCACACATACCACCTAAAATCAGTAGACGGAATCTTTGAACGATTAGGATTATAATATAAAAGGGTGAATCGAGCGTTTAAAAGCTCGTAAAAGTCGTAGCAAATGCTTTTGCCTCAAGAATTGAGGCAAAGGTCGTTTGGACTTTATAGAGATTTTGCTCGAAACTAGATTACATAAAAGGCTGAGATGAACGTTTAACTCCGAACAAAAGTGTTTAACCACCAAAGTGCTTGAAAAGCACAAGTGGGGTAAAACTTTATGGAGGAGTTGTTCATCGAGGCTAGATTTATTATAAGGTAAAGAGAGGTGTTTAACACACGAAGAAAGTGATGAGAGTCCGATGTGTCGATAAACACGGGTGATTATCGAACTTTACCAGTGTTTTGCATCTCGCAGCTGGATTGTAATCTGACGCAAAATTATAGTTTTTCTCTTAACTGAAATGACTAAAATTCTAGATTTTAATTGCTTAAAAATTAGTCAATCATCTGCTGTTTGAATTTTATAACATCTTTATCTGATACCTTATAAAAAAAGTTCGGCCAAAACTTTTCTATGAGGAAAAATTGAATTGTGGATAACTTTTTGTGTTAAATGTGTAGGTAACAACTAGGATAAATGAGGAATCCTAGTTGTTACCTTTGTTTTAATTTGACATTGTGAAAGTATTTTGCTATGATTATTTTGAGATCAGTAATGGAGTGGCGTGATTCGGCAGCCCACTATATAAAAAAAATAAAGAGTCGAAAAAAAAGATGTGTTTGTCGCATCTTTTTTATTTTTGTCGAATAATCTTTTTTTGATTGAGCATATTATAATTAGGAGTCAAAGTGGCCTATATCGACTAACCCACTGTAATAATTATGTCGATCGTAGAGTGGCGTCTAGATAGCCCACTATAAATAGAAATATCTAAAAGGTTTGACAAGTGTGTCGGACTTCTTGGCTCTGAACGGTTATGAAAGTGACTTATTATAGAAGAGTGCTTCTATGATAGGTCATTTTCTTTTATTTTAAGTATAGTTTTTTGGTTAATTGGAGATATTATAAATGTGGAGTCAAAGTGGTCTTCCTAATCTTCCCACTGTAATAAACAAGATTAGCTTTGGCGTGGCGCATCAGATAGCCCACTGTAAAAAAGTAAGTATCTGAATAAGATATTTGTATCTTATCGACTTCACATCGGGTGTCTTGTTATAGAAAAGTATTTCTATGATAAGACACTTTTTATTTGATTAGAGTATAATATTTAAATTTTTGAAGACACTATGATTGTGGAGTTGAAGTGGTGTTGTCGATAATCCCACTCTAATAATAAGAATCGACCGTTGCGTGGCGTTTGTGGATTTACCACGATAAACAGCTAAAATCTGAAAAAGTTTTTTGATGACAGTTATTAAACTTTTAAACTCCCAAAATAAAATGACTTGTTATAGAAAGTAAATTCTATGGCAAGTCATTTTTTATTAGATCCACGTTTTCTTAATTTCTATAAATAGCTCAAAAAGTAGATGATTTGAACCTGACATAAAATATCGGTTATTATAGGTTATAGTGAAGGTAGTAGAAGGTGAGGATTAATAGATGTCTGGAAAAATAGTATTAAATTTAGCCATTAGTTTAGATGGATACATTGCAGATGAAAATGGTGGTTTTGAATGGATTGTTGGGGATGGAAACTCTGCACTCAATACTGATTTAAAATGGGATTATAAGAAGTTTTTAGAAGAGATTGATATCGTCGTTATGGGAAAAAATTGTTATAATCAAGGATTTCATAAAGATTTTAAAGATAAACCTATCTATGTTGCCACTTCGCAAGATATAACGGATTATGATTATTATCATTTTATAAATGGAGATGTATGTACGCCGATTGTAAATTTAAGAAATGAAGGTAAAAATATCTTCTTATTCGGTGGAGGAGTTTTGGTTGATCATTTTTTAAAAGCCGATATCATAGATGAGTATATAATAGGGATTATTCCAACTATTTTAGGTAAAGGAAGACCTTTGTTTCTTGGAAATAATCCTAAGATAGACTTAAGTTTGCAATACTATACTGTTGAAGATGGCATCGTTATTATGAAATATTCTAAGAGAGAGAAGTAAAAACTGAGTTAACTAAGGTATAAAAAAAGTAGATGTGGATAACATAATAGTGTGAGGTCAAAAGTGGTCTTCGCTTACTTTCCCACATCAAAAAGAAGATGAGCCTCCGCGTGGTGAATCAGATGCTCCACTGTAAAAAAATAATAGTCTGAATAAGATAATTATATCTTATCGACTTCACATCTAAGTGTCTTGTTGTAGAAAAGTGTTTCTACTATAAGGCACTTTTTTTATCTTTTTAAATCATTAATAATGGTCATGCTACGGTAAGTAGCGGTTATGTTATATTATTTTGTTAGCCATTTTATATTTAGCATAGTATGATGTGTTCATTATTTAGACAGGAGGTAAGATGACGATGACATTAGGAGAAAAAATAAAAAAATATCGCCAAGCGGGAGGATTATCACAGGAACAATTATCTGAAAAATTAAGTGTTTCAAGACAAGCAGTTACGAAGTGGGAGTCTGATAAAGGAATACCGGATATTCATAATTTGCAGGCAATCGCAAAATTATTTAATGTGAGCTTAGATTCTTTGTTAGCTATGGATGAGAAAATTGGTTCAATTGTTCTAAAGGAAGAGATTGATATTGAGAAGTACAAAAAAACAGGAAAAGCTCGTTCTAAATATGATATGGTGGTAAAAGAAAAGTATCCAAAGGCAATGGTTATTTATCCACTTATACGAAGAAAAAAATTAAATAAGATGGAAGCTATGATTGATTTTTTAACGGAACCTGGCGTTTTAGAAATGGTGGATTCGTTAAATGATATGAGTGCCTACTATTTAGTGGAGCAGAATGGTCAACAATTTTTAGTCAATGTTACGAAGACCTATATTGAAGGACGCAGATTAAAACAGAAATTTGAAGGAAAGAAATGTGTTATTGAAAAGAATATATTTATAAAACTTAATTATACATTATAAAAAGTGTCTGAATTGTCAGATACTTTTTTGATTTTTATAAACATTTTTGTAGTTTTCCATATACTAAAAGTGATAAAATAAAAAAATTGTATTTTAATATTATTATTTGTTGTCATATGTAATAATGACGTTATGAATAGATTAATTGGAGTGATGTGTATGAAAGATACGGCTGTAGAACAAGCCTTAAATTTAGAATTAAAGCGTCAACGTGAAAATGTTGAGTTAATTGCGTCTGAAAATTATGTTTCAGAAGAAGTGATGAAAGTTCAAGGATCAATTTTAACGAATAAATATGCTGAAGGATATCCAAGTAAACGTTACTATGGTGGATGCGAATTTGTTGATACGATTGAGGATATTGCAAGGGATCGCGCTAAGCAGTTATTTGGAGCTAAGTTTGCTAACGTGCAACCTCATTCTGGGTCTTCTGCGAATATGGGGGCATATCGTGCAGTGTTAGAGCCTGGGGCGAAAGTATTAGGTATGAATTTAAGTCACGGTGGACATTTAACTCATGGACATCCACTTAATTTCTCTGGAAAAGATTATGAGTTCTTTGAGTATGGGGTAGATAAAGAGACTGAAATGATTGATTATGAAGAAGTTCGTCGCATTGCGTTAGAAGTTAAGCCGGCATTAATTGTAGCGGGAGCATCGGCTTATCCTCGTGCGATTGATTTTAAAAAGTTCCGTGAAATTGCTGACGAAGTTGGGGCATACTTAATGGTAGATATGGCTCATATCGCAGGACTTGTGGCAGCAGGATTACATGAAAATCCAGTTCCATACGCTCATATTGTAACGACAACAACTCATAAAACGTTACGTGGTCCACGTGGTGGTATGATTTTAACGAATGATGAAGAAATTGCGACAAAACTCGATAAAGTGGTGTTTCCAGGAATTCAAGGTGGACCTTTAATGCACGTTATTGGGGCGAAAGCAGTCGCTTTTGGGGAAGCTTTGACAGAAGAATTTAATGAGTATCAATCTCAAGTCATTAAAAATGCGAAAGTGTTAGCTGAAGAACTTGCAAAACGTGGGCTTCGTATTGTATCAGGTGGAACAGATAATCACTTAATGTTAGTCGATGTTAAATCAACATTTGGATTAACAGGGAAATATGCTGAGCACTTACTTGATCGTGTTGCGATTACATGTAATAAAAATACAGTACCGAATGATCCACAGTCTCCATTTGTAACAAGTGGTCTTCGTCTTGGAACCCCTGCTGTTACATCTAGAGGATTAAAAGAAGAAGATATGGTACAGATAGCAGAAGCAATCAAGCTTACTATTATTGACCGTAAACTTGAGGAAGCAGAAGCAATCGTTAAGTCTCTTACAGAGAAATACCCAATTTATGAGAGTATAAAATACTAATTTGTAGATTTCGTGTAGACGAAAAAAGAAATAATACCATATCC
>OLQC01002499.1_pt1 | contig 12126 bp, 5 predicted proteins | sample 1672471 | NCBI WGS metagenome assembly OLQC01 (sample SAMEA3136689, study PRJEB25190) | human gut metagenome | biome: human gut; feature: human-associated habitat; material: faeces | place: Austria | collected 2013
TTTTTGTCCGACTTGGAAGCGGCTAATTTAGCCTGGCGCTAACATGCTTCTGAATCGACCTGCAAAAAAGCGTTGAACTCGTTCTTGTTGTCGATGCGGTAGATATCCATCAAGGGTCGCGCAGCGCTCAGCAGCTCCTGGGCTCGCGCCGTATAGTACCCCAACTCCTTCCTCGATTTGGTCAAATAGTATCTTCCCTCGGCATGGTGGCCCACAATGGCCTCACCGCAAAGGGCAGCGGCTCCGGAAACCTTCAGAAGATGCAGAAAAACGTTATTCGACGGCTCTTTGAGATAGAACGGAGAAATCTGGCCCGTCATGTACATGGGGATCCAGCTCTCAAGTCCCAGCATCATATCCTCGAAGGACCGGTTCAAGTCATGGATCTGATTCAGGTGAAGCCCCTTTTTCAGCATCATGGCCATGCCGAACATCCACTTCTTCGGGAATTCCGGATCCTTCGCCATCTCTCCCATGGGCATGTCGCTGTACATGATCACCGGCTCGGTTGATTTGGAGATCACGGTGGCCTTCAGGAAATCAAGTTCGCTTTCCATCATCTGGTCGAGACCGAAGTACGTCTTCGATGTGGGCATTTGGAACGGCACGGAAGGAACTTTCAGTTCGTCGAAGTGGATGGCCTTGATGTAGTCGTTCAGGTTGAACTCGTCGAGCTTGAACAGGAAATCCGACACGGGATGATCCCTATGGTCGCGATCGTCGAACAGCCACTCCATCAGCTTTTCGTACCGAACGGAGCTTTCCGCTAGCTCCTCTTCAGTGCAACCTAGCAGATGCGCCAGCACGGCTCTATCGCGAGCAGAGTCCCATTCTCGCGCCACGTACTCCGCCACCGACGATGCGAACTTTTCGGGATCCGATGGACGGCGCGAGCCATTGCGAAAGCGGAACACGGTCGAGGCATCGTAGTTTATATGGCGACAGAGCTTGCTGATGCCCACATCGAGCGTTGCAAGGAGGAGGTCGAAGTTCTCGAGGAGCCGATCGGCGTCGCGGGGGCGAAGGTCGGATGACTGCATGAACTGCTCACGCACTGATTCCGCGGTTATATCGCCAAGCTGCTTCTGCCGTGCCAGCTCGGCGATCGCAGAGCAGAGATTCTCAAAGGCGTCGGATTCCGTATCGGGGAGCCTCGACCCCGTACGATATCGGCTCAGAGTGGCGGCGGATACTCCCGACTGCTCGCTCACCTCTTTCGCCATGCAGTCGATCTGCTCGATATATGCATTCAGTTGTTCGTGAAACTTCATTTCGCGCTTTCTCGTTGCTTGCAGGTTGCAATGACTATGGTACTCAGGAAATGCGCCCCCTAGCGTACGATTTCCGTTTTGGCAATTGCCGAACCTGGCAACTCTATTGTGCCTCGTTCCTCGATTTCGGAGAATGAACGGGATCCCTCACCAAGAGAAAGATAGAAACCGCCATGCCCAGAAAAGACAAGACAGCAAAATCTCCTTTTGCAAAAGCTTGTGCCGTCGCACTCTCCTTGGCACTGGTTGTGACCATGTGTCCCATCGTCGGATTTGCCGAAGATTCAAGTCGGGTGGACGCAGTCGCGAGCGAAGACGCTCAGGCGGCACTGCTCCCTGTGAGCGATTCTGAAGTCGATGTGCCCGATGATGCGCTTTCAGTCTCCAGCAACATATTGCTTGATGGCGCATCCGAGGATGATACGGACAGCATCGCTGGTGGTGGCGCATCCGTTTCCGACGAAGAGGTTCCGGATGAGGATGCTTCGAACCAGTCTACTGTCTCTTCGGATGATGCTGATGTGGCAGAAGGCGCCGAAGATAGCCAGCCAGTCACAGAAGCGTCCGTAGAACCAGGCCCCAATCCGTTCAAGAGCGGTGTGAGCGCCCAGAACCTTGCCACGCTGGACAACTACGAATGCGATAACTACCCCGAGTTGGACAAGTCGCTCCTGTGGAAGACGTCCGCCTCTTGCTCCGGTAAGAAGATGTGGGTAGGAACGCTCGTGCAGGACAACGGCTACTGGAACGATCCGGGCTGGTCGTTCGATTGCGGCTGGCCAGCGCCGGACCCACTGCATGATGCCGAAGTGTATGCCTATCTCAACAAGGGCTATGAGGATACGGTCGATGGGCAAACCCGCGACGTGGTCATGCTCTACGGAGATGGCGGCCTTAAATCGATGGACATAGCAGCCGTGCTCGACGGAAGCTACGACGTCTATATCTCGGTGGCAGCGTTTAAATACCAACATCTGCAGAGCGTCACGTTCCCCAGCTTCGTCAAGGAGATCAGGGAGTACGCCTTCAGCTCAGGCTCGGCAGGTGACCTTACCTCTGTTGCATTTGAGACATCCCCAGACGGCAACGGCATAGAGCGCCTCTGCGACAGTGCGTTTTCCGATTGCGACGGGCTTGCCTCGCAAGACCTGATCGTGCTGCCGACATCGCTTCAGTACCTTGGTGGCGCATTCGACTCATGCGGTGCGGTGATGCTGCGCATCGACAACCCGGATGTGCGCCTAGCTCATGACGATATCTACTACGAAGGCAGCGTGTATGCGCCCTGCGATGATGGATCCACTGTCTATGCCTACAAGAAGCGCACAGACGGCACGGAGTCAGACCCCTGGAAGCTCTCACAGCTAGAGAAAGGAAAAGGAATCAATTGGGTTTGGCTCGACGACGACATCAATACCGTGAAGGTCACGGGTAAACTCGACCTTCCCGAGGGTGTCGCGACAACCGACGTGAAGGTTATCGTGCAGCAGGGTGATTCCACCTATCAAGCAAACGTTGCGGATGACGGCGCCTTCACGGCAGAAGGCTTAAAACCTGCTGTAGAAACGCTCATCACCATAACGATGCCAGGGTATTACGACAAGGAGCTGCTGCGTCCCGCTGGACAGATGACGGGCGATTGGGACGCGGGCACGATAACCGGTTTTTCGAAACTGGCGGTTCAGCGGGTCTATCCCATAAGCCTGCGATGCAAAACGGGAAGCAGCGATACCGGCGGCAATCCCGAATATGCTCCCGTATCCAATTGGAACAGCCTTTCGTTTACGTTGAAGCGCAACGGCGCAGAGCTCAAGCCAGGGAAAAACCTGACGGGTGAGAGCGCCACCGACGATTACTTGGTGCAGCGCGGTCAGCTCATCTTGTCCGAATCGCTCGCCAACGATCCTGCCGCCCTCGCCGAGCTTTCCCTTGAAGTGACCCCTGCAGAGTCGCTCGCTCTTTCCCCTGCAACTGCAACTTTCAACGAAGAAGCGGGAGAGTTCGCCGCCGTCCTTCCGCGCTGGGGCAGTGCGACCATCTCGCTCAACGCCGCCTTCGAAGGGACGAGCCGCGTGCTGGTGTTCGACGGCACTGCAAGCAATGCCCGGTGCATCCAGGATGGTTATGCGCAAGTGTATTGGCCTGACGGCCAAGAGAATCCCGCCTGGCATTTCGATACCGGCAAACTGAAGGCAGGCGATTACACGATAGTGGCATTCAAGCCCTCACTGAATGTAAGCGCCTCTCACCTAGGCGTGATCAAGCGACTCGCGCTTCCCTATGCCAGTGGGGATATTCGCATCGAAGACGAAGCTACCAGCGAACTTGCGCTTAGCGTCCCCGATTTCAAGGCGGAGGATGCCCTGGCATCGATCGGCGTGAAGTCCGTCACTGCGAAAATGTCTCAAAGCGCCATCGTCGTCGGCTGCGAAGCAATCTTTCAGATCAGCTACGAATTCGACCGATCCATGGATGCGACCCTCACGTTTGACATTCCCCGAAACGATTACAGCGACGCATCAGCCGCGTTGGATACGGGCGAGACCCTCGAATGCACATCGAGAGAAGGCGCTCTTTCCGTGAAGATCCCTTCTGGTGCCACCTCCGGGGTGATATCCATCGCATTGACACCGACGAAGGAACGGGTATATTCGATGCCATTTTCCCTTTCAGCTTCTGGGGCCACGGTGCCTGCGGGCAATCTTTCGTTCGCATCCCTTGGGATGAGCGTTGAGGTGCCGTCCGGCTATGTGGGCCAGAAGGGCAATAACGCCATCGTCTATGCAAGTCCGGGCGCAACCGCACAGCTTTCCATCAACGGGCAAAACGTCGGCGAATCGGTTACCACGAACAGCAAGGGCAAAGCAACGGTAGGCTTCGACCTGCCGGAAGGCCTAACGGATTCCCTTCTTTACGGAGACCGTGTGAAGGTGGATGCAACTGCTACCACAGAAGGAGCCACTTTCTCTTCCTATGCGGACTGCACCTACCGACCCCAGGCACAGATCTGGTCGTTTAAGGTGACGAATGAAGGCCGGACGCAGGATCTCATCGCCGACGGCAAGGAGAGCGACAAATGCCTGACCATCCATCACCAGCTTGCCCGGAAATCGTGCGCTTACTGGACGTTCGATGTCACCGTGAAGAAAGCAGGCAACGAGATCAACGCCGGCGACACCTTATGGATGTATGCGGTCATGCAGGACGACAGGACGGTCGCCATCCCGCTTACAAAGAAATCAAGCGACGAGCAATATACGCGCTTTGTCGGCGAGTACGTGGACGAAACTTATCTGCAGCTGCTGGCAGACAATCCCGACTCGGGGTCTTTCAGTATCTCCGAATTGGATGCCGAGGAGCTCTTCATCCCGCAGACCTATACGTTCAACAACTTCGCCTTGGCCTATGCGTCGAACGTGGACGACGAGGACTTCAAGGAGCGCATCAAGAAGCGCGCCGAACAGGAAGCCAAGGACAGATACCTCTACTTGGAGAATCTGTTCGGAGACACGTCGTCCAGCGGCAGCGAGCTGAGCAAAACCTGCGAAGGAATAGATGCGTCCTTACAGGCGTTCGAAAATGAGATAAAGCAGCGTGTCAAAGAAGGCACGCTCACCGAAGCGGAGGCGCAGGCTTCACTGGCTGAGATTGAGGCGCAGCGCGCGGATATCAGCCTAGACAGCCTCCGTGCACCCATAGATGCGGACGACACCTGGATTGCTGCGATCGACGACCCCTACTTCACGGGAGAAGACCCGGATATCGGCGAGTACTCGATTCCGACTGATGCGGAGATAGATGGGTGGTATGCGGGTCAGGATGCCGCAACGATCAAGGAAGTGAAGGATTTCTTCCACAGGATGAAGGAGTCCATAGACAACAACTATGCGTGCGGAAAGCTGACGAACCGCTCCATACGAAACAGCCTGGATGCCATGGGAACGAGCGCGGGCATCGGCAAGGTGAGCGCATCGGGCTCACCGTCGGCCCTGATGGACAACTGCCTTCAGGACAAGCTAGGCGGCGTCGTCAAGGTTTCCGAAGGCGACAGCGCAAAGGGCGTCCAAGTCCAGACCTTGGAAGACGGCCGCCTCGAAGCCGAGCTCTATGTCACCGACTCGCAGAAGAACAGTGCTGACGGCAAGACGGAAGGCGTCTACACGGGCTATTCGTGCTTGGTGACGGAAAGCGCACCCCAAGGAGCTACGGATCCGAACGCAAAGAAGCAGAACACCTACAAGGTCGATTTCTCAGAACATAAGGAGAAAGATGACCATATGCGCTCCGCCAAGGTGGATGCACTCAAAGCCGCCGGGTTGGATGGTTTTGGTATGGGGATTGACATGGTGAGCGGCGTGATCGACGAGGGCGCAAAGAGTGTGCTCGACAACGTGCTTGCGCGCCGCATCCTCAAGGACGTTCCGCCTGAGAGGATCACGCCCATGGTGAAAGCCTGGGCGAAGAGCCAGATGTGGGCTAAGGAGACAGAAGAGGTGGCCAATGAAATCTCAAAGTGCACGAATGTCAATCAGGTTCTGGGCGGCGTCGGCGTCATCGGAAGTGGTGTGGGGTTGAGATTCGCCATGGACTCATGGTTAGACAACATGGATGCCTTAGGCGTCCTTGAAGCCGACATCGAATCCATAAACCAATGGATTCTCTATTACAAGAAGCGCAACCCTTGCGATGGAGCATGCCAGAACTGCCTCAAGGCGCTCTACGCCGAACGCGATGCGGCCGAGAAGTACCGAGAGCTCATGGAGAACGAGGACGACCATAACTACACCGATGTAATGACCGGTTATTGGAACACGGTGGGATCGACGATCATCCTTGTCGCAACCATGGGGAGCAGCTCTGTAGTGACGGAGGGGGCTAGCACTGCTGGCGGCGTGGTGAGCAAGGCCTCGTTGGCGATCGATGCAGGATCCACCTCGATTCACCTGCTGCGCGCGCACTACCTCGACAAGGCAAAGAACGCCTATGAGCAGGCAACCGCTTACAGGAAGAGCGTTTGCAAGGAAGTTCCTAAGAAGAACAATGGCAGCGACGATGTCAGGAACATCATCGACTGGGACAAGTTCTACGGCATCGGGTCAAATGTGATCATCGACCCGTCGGGCATCGTATATGAGGCGCTGGATAGTAATCCCGTAGAAGGTGCCAAGGCGACCATCTATGTTGCAGACGATGCAAACGGCCGCAATGCACGGAAATGGAATGCCGAAGACTACGAGCAGGAGGGCACGCTGACCACGGGCGCAGACGGAGCCTTCCAATGGGATACGCCAACCGGCTTCTATCAGGTGAGGGTCGCCAAAGAAGGGTATGACGTAGCAAGGACGGACTGGCTTTCGGTGCTCCCCATCCGAACCGGGCTGAAGGTAGGTTTGAAGTCAACGCAGGCACCAAGCGTTGTAGCTGCGAATGCCTGCCCCGAATATATAGAGCTGGAATTCAGCCAATACATGAAAGCCGATGAGGGAGCAGGAACGAGCGCCCTCGTGGATGGCGAGAGCGCCCGTCTTGAATGGGTCGACTCGAAAGACGCCAGCGAGGCCGACGGAGGAGGAGCGCTTGCCAAGGTCCTGCGCATCTACCCGCAAGAACCCTTGTCCGAAGGAGCAAGTGTTTCGGTGAAGCTGAACGGTGCGAAGAGCTATACGGAGTGTTCGTTGGGCGATCTGTTCGGGTCATGGTCGAAGACGCTCACCGTCGAGAAACGTCCGGCGCAGCTCGTTGCGAACTATGAGAATGCCGTCGTCTTGCAAAGCGATGCTCCTGAACCTGTCCAAGTTGTGGCCTACGTGCGCTATTCGGACGGCACCCCTGTGGCGAACCAGCCGGTGACGGCACAGGTGGATGCGCCCAGCATCGCGGCGCTCGACGGTATCAGCGCCTTGGACGCTTCTGGCGAGGGCATCGCAACTGGCATGACGGATTCCGAGGGCAAGACATCGTTCTCGCTCTATGGTGACCTTCCCGGAATGACGGCGCTCACCCTTGCGGCAACTGGCACGTCGCTTTCCAAGGAGCTGGCGATTCGCACCACTTCTGATGCAGCGCAACCCGTGCGGCCCACCGCAACCATCGGAACGAACACGTTCGATGCGTTGGCTCCAAAAGAGAACAGCGTGACGGTACCGAAAGGTTCGAAGCTAACCCTGACAACCACCACCGAAGGAGCGACCATCTACTACACCACCGACGACACCTGCCCCTGCGATGCAAACGGGACGCGACGCGTTTACACCGGACCTATCAGTGTTACGGGAGATACGAAGTATCGAATCGCCGCATATAAAGAGGGGATGCCTTTTGATGAATACAGCGAGAGATTGAATCTTGCCGTGAGCGTAACCGATGACGGACGCGATCCGTCAGGTGGTGGCGAGCAGGGAGGCGGAGACAACGGTGGAACCAATCAGGGCAATAGCGGAAGCATGAACGGTGGCCAAGGGAATAACGGTGGTTCGGATGCACCTGAGGCATCAGGAGGTAACCAGGAAATCAATTCGGGTCAGACAGATAACGCGAACTCCGTCACTGATACTGATAAGCCTGCTAGCTCTTTAGGCTTTTTGGCAGAAACAAGTGACAGCTTAGGCTTGCCTGTGCGTATTGCTCTGATTCTCTTTTGCGCTTCTGCTATAGGACTGGCTTCTTTGCTGCTCTATGTCGGTCGCAGAAGATTCAATAGTCGCAGATAAGTACGTTAGAGAGATTGGGCGCCAATAGGCTGTGTGGGTTAGCGATACCCACGCAGCCTATTGGATATAAAAGATGCGCATCGCGAAATGACGCCTACTGGCAGAAATTGTTTCATGCTCTGCCGGCATCTAAGCAACTGTGGCTGATAAACGGACAAATCGTCTATCAGGGCTTGACAGCAATATCAAGCGCATCCTTAATGACCCCTGCCTAACGTCTATTCCCAACGACCGCCGACAACCCTCGTTTCCCAATGTCCCTCTTTCTTATGGCTAACCGTGTTGTAGCCGGTGACTATCTGACGGATTTCACTATGATGCCCAGATCCTTCACCGGCCTTCATGTGTTCTTTCGCATGGGCGGAGGTGTTGCCGGTGATGTCGGTCCCGCAGATGTTACAGTCAAATCGTGATTTGAATTCTCTGAACTGGGGTCTTGCACAATGTTGGGTTTGCGCGCACCAACAAATACAAGCGTTGTTGCAAATAGTTTCAAGTTGTTGCATACTAATGAGACTTCTTGAAACTACTTGCGGGGGTGGGCTATGGGCGTGTACGATTTCGATCTGGAGAGCTATATTGGTCTCGCTCGGCGCCTTGGCACCGACACGAAGCGGGTAGAGGTGAAAGCGGCCGCTCAAGGGCTTCCGAAAAGTATGGCGGAAACGCTGAGCGCGTTTTCGAACACATCGGGCGGCGTGGTGGTTCTGGGGTTGGCGGAGCGCGCGGGTTTCCAGGCTGTTCCGGGCTTTAAGGCGCGCGCTGTGGCCGACGCGCTTGCCCAGATGTGCGGCGAGAAGATGGAACCGCCCGTGCGGGCGTCAGTGGAGATCGTTGAATTCGAAGGGTCGCCCGTGGTGGTGGCCACGGTGCCCGAGCTGCCGCCCGAGCTTAAGCCCTGCTTCGTCAAGTCGCGCGCAATGCATGACGGCTCCTATGCGCGTGTGGGGGATGGTGATCGGAGGCTGAGCCCCTACGAGGTGGACCGCCTGCTGGAGGGGCGTCGGCCGCCGCACTACGATCGCGAAGTGGTCGAAGGGGCTGCGATGGGCGACTTTGACGAAGAGCTTCTGGAGGGCTTCATGCGCCGACAGCGTGCCGATTCGCCGCGAGCGTTCAAGGGTATGAGCGACGAGGAGCTGCTTGAGGCGCTCTGCGTGACGGCTCGTGACGGGGAGGGGATCGTGCGACCCACATTGGCGGGACTTATGGCGCTCGGGCGCTTTCCGCAGCGTTATTTCCCGCGGGCCTGCCTTTCGTTTACGGTGATCCCGGGGACGTCGAAGGCCGATGTGAGCGCCGAGGGGCTGCGTTTTCTCGATTCTCGCGAGATCGTCGGGCCCATCCCCGTGATGATATCGGAGCTGATGGTGGCGCTGCGACGCAACGTGCGCGTCTCGTCGAAGGTGGAGGGGGCGTTTCGCATCGATAGACCCGAGTATCCCGAGACGGCCGTGCGCGAGGCGGTGGCCAACGCGCTTATGCACCGCGATTACTCGCCGGACGGGTGCACCTCCCAGGTTCAGGTGACCATGTACGACGACCGCATTGAGATATTGAGTCCAGGTGGTTTGTGCCGGGCTATGACGGTCGACCGTTTGGGCGAGCTTGGCGTTTCCTTCCCGCGCAACCAGGCACTGGCCAACATCCTGCGCGTCACCCCCTATGCCGAGGGGTTTGCCGAGGTGGGCAGTGTGGTGGAGAACAAGGGCACGGGTTACTTCCAGATTCGGGCCAGCTTGCGCGAGGCGAATATGCCGGAACCAGTAGCCATTGACCACATCACCGCTTTCGAGGTGGGGCTGTACAAGGCCGGCGCTGGCGCGGAGGCAGGGTGGTTCGGGTTCGGGCTCGGAGAGCGCGCGGGGGGTGGCGGCCGCGGTGGCGTTCGGCTGCCTGAGGGCGCTGCGGGCGGGAAGATCGTGCGATCCGTCACGGAGTGGTCAGACGAAACAGGTCGCTTCCATACCATTCATGTGCTGGCGCCGGGTACGGTGGAGTGCGACATCGTCGACTTCTTGGAAGAGGCGTCCGCGCCAGTGAGCTCGCGGATTCTTATGGACGCGTTGGGCAAGTCGAAGGCAACGATCAGCCGCGCGCTCAATCGGCTGATGGACAAGTCTCTTGTGGAACGGCTGGGGCCGTCGCGCGGCCCGGGCGCCGTCTATCGGTTGGTTCAGTAGGCGCGCTTCAAAGGTGCGAGGAGCGCTTCGTAGAGGCGGTGGTCGTCGTCGAGCTCAGGGTGGAAGGCGGCGGCGATCTGGTTGCGGTAGCGCACGGCTACCGGTGCGTCGTTCAGGGTGACGAGGGGCTCGACGTCAGAACCGAGGGCTTCGATGCGCGGGGCGCGAATAAAGGTGAGAGGAACAGCTTCATCTTCCCAGCGACCCTCGGCGTGGAAGCTGCCGAGTTGGCGGCCGTAGGCGTTGCGGCGCACGGTGACGGGCAGGGTGCGGAAATGGTCGGCGAGCAGGATGAGGCCGGCGCAGGTGCCGAGGGCGGGGAGGCCCTCGGCGATGCGTTGGCGCAGCGGTTCGAACATTCCCAGGTCATGCAGCAGCTTCGCCTGTACGGTGGACTCGCCGCCGGGGAGCACCAGGCCGTCGAAGGGACGGGCGAGGTCGGCGGCCTGGCGCAGCTCGATGGTGGTGCAGCCGAGGGATTGCAGGCGCTGCTCGTGCTCGATGAAAGCGCCTTGCAGGGCGAGAACGGCGATGGTTGGGGACATGGGTTCTACTGCCCCCGCTCTTCCATGATGATCTGGATCTCCTGCTCGTTGATGCCCACCATGGCTTCGCCGAGGTCTTCGGACAAGGCGGCGAGCATCTCAGGATCGTTGAAGTTCGTGGTGGCCTTTACGATGGCCTCGGCGCGTCGGGCCGGGTCGCCCGACTTGAAGATACCGCTGCCCACGAAGACGCCCTCGGCGCCCAGCTGCATCATAAGGGCCGCGTCGGCCGGGGTGGCGATGCCGCCGGCGGCGAAGTTCACGACGGGCAGCTTGCCGGCCTCGTGCACCTCGCGCAGCAGCTCCACCGGCACTTGCAGCTCCTTCGCCGCTTCGAACAGCTCATCGTCGCGCAGGTTCTGGATGCGGCGGATTTCAGCGTTCATCCGGCGCATGTGGCGCACGGCCTGCACGACGTCGCCGGTGCCCGGCTCGCCTTTGGTGCGGATCATCGTGGCGCCCTCGGCAATGCGGCGCAGGGCCTCGCCGAGGTCGCGGGCGCCGCAGACGAAGGGGACGGCGAAGACGGTCTTGTCGATGTGGTAGGTGTCGTCGGCCGGCGAGAGCACTTCGGATTCGTCGATGTAGTCGATGTCGATGGCCTGGAGGATCTGTGCCTCGGCGAAGTGCCCGATGCGGCATTTCGCCATGATGGGGATGGAAACGGCCGCCTGGATGCCCTTGATCATGGCCGGGTCGCTCATGCGGGAAACGCCGCCGGCCGCGCGGATGTCGGCGGGGATGCGCTCGAGCGCCATAACGGCCGCGGCTCCGGCGGCCTCGGCGATGCGGGCCTGCTCGGGGGTGGTGACGTCCATGATGACGCCGCCTTTCAGCATTTGGGCGAGCTGGCGGTTGAGGGCTACGCGCTCAGCAGAGGTGATGGGAGTAGCGGGGTTGCCGGCCTGGTTAGCGGCGGGGGCGGTTTCGGTCATGAGGATCCTTCCTTTCGCAAAAGATATGAGCGGAAGGGTAAGGGATAACTGAGCTTAGTGTTATATTCAATTTGGGAAGTTTTAATAAGGTCAGTTGGAGATGGCCTCGGTTTCGCAAAGAGCCGACGAGCTGGCGATCTGGCAGAAGACCAGGTGGTCGTAAAGGAGCAGCTCGTTCAAAGCGTGCTGCAGGAGGAGGAAGGGAAAGCGATGCTCACGTATGTGCTAAATCGTGGAGGGGAGACGAGCCTGTACGAGCAGCTTTACCGGGCGCTTCGAGCCGACATCGAGTCCGGTGTTCTTGCGGCCGGCGCGCGCCTCCCTTCCAAGCGGGCATTCGCAAAGCATTTGGGGGTGAGCGTCGTCACCGTGGAGGGGGCCTTGGACCAGCTGGTGGCCGAGGGCTATGTGCGCGCCGTGCCCCGCAGCGGCTTCTATGTGCAGGAAATCGGCTCGAATTTGGCAAGTTTTTCGAGGGTTTC
>OLQC01002503.1_pt1 | contig 12108 bp, 7 predicted proteins | sample 1672471 | NCBI WGS metagenome assembly OLQC01 (sample SAMEA3136689, study PRJEB25190) | human gut metagenome | biome: human gut; feature: human-associated habitat; material: faeces | place: Austria | collected 2013
ATCTGCAAAAAGGGACAAAAATAAGCGTACCACTATTTCTAATGATACGCCTATCGTATTTAACTGTTAATCAAGGTCTATGAATACCCTTACAGTGGTATCTCTCCACTGATTTTTCCTTACATACTGTCCGTTAGCCTTCCGATAGGCTGCTGCCTGCTCGAAACTAAGCGGCAATTCAAAGGAAAGAGAACTCCTACCTATTTGCGATAGCAGCCTGGGTTGCTGTTGCAGCCTTTCCATTGTTTCCGCTATTGGAACCATTGTTTCCATTATCAGATCCGTTGTTTCCGTTGCTGGAACCATTGTTTCCATTATCAGATCCGTTGTTTCCGTTGCTGGAACCGTCATTTCCGTTATCCCCGTTATCGCCATTATCGGAATCATTATTTCCGTTATCTGTTGTTGTAAATTTCTCTAATGGAGGCAGTGCATTAATTCCTGCTTTCCAGTACAAATCGGCTAACGGATCATTCTCAGCACCGCTGATCATTGTTCCGTCTTCAATATGAGTGCTGGAACTGATAACTTTTACATCTCCATCAATTGCTTTTCCAGCCTCTGCTTTGTTAGATGTATTAGCGGTTGCTCCCTGAAGGAATACTTTTTTCGTTGCAATTGTTCCTTTTCCGGATACAGCATTTCCACCATTTCCCCAGAGAACATCTCCACCGATTGCAACTAACTTTCCATCTCCTGTAATCTGGCTGCCTTCTGTAATGTCAATGGCTGTTCCACCGTCTGTATAAAGCAGAGTCTTTCCGCTTCCGCCGTAAGCTACAAGTGTTGTGTCCTTATCTGCCAGAGTTAATGTTCCATTTACACGGAGTGCTGTCTGTCCGATATCGCTTCCGCCATCATCACCTAATATAGCTACCGTACCCTTTACGGTTACATTTCCATTTGCCACTGCAACCGGCTCAGAAGTTGTACGATCTGTCAGATCTCCGTTTGCAAGATAATTTGCGTGAGAGTAAATTGCTGCATTTTCCAAAGCAGCACCGTCTGCAAGACGAAGTTGTCCACACAGAGACGCTCCTGTTGTAAATTCGTTGTTGAAAGAATCATAGTTCATAGAAAATGTTCCTCCGCTCTGTACATCGATAATTCCCTGTACAACAGAATCAGAAAGCGTCAGTTTACCACCATTTTCTACAATAATATGTACACTGCTGAGTACTTCCATATTTGTCAGTGTCAGATTGCATCCACTCGGAATATAAAGTGTCTGAGGAATATTTCCAGCTACGACCTGCTTCCACGGAATGTCATACCCCAGATATCCGTAAGTTCCGCTCTCGTGGGAACCGAACCATGCCTCCAAATACGCTGGCACACGGACGCTCTCTTCCTCACCGTTTACATTACTTCCAAATTTACTGATTGCCCATGGTTCCATAATATCCCATGCATAGAGTCCATTTCCATAATCTTTAAAATTCTCTTTCTTCATCTGGTCTGCAAGCGTTTCCTCGCCGCTGTAAATTCTGAATGGCAGTGTGTTGCTGACTGCGCTGCGTCCCTGCTGATCCTCAATAGACACGGAAACCAGATAACTTCCAGGATCTTTTGGCGTACCGCTAAGTGTCAGATCACTGCTGATCGTCATATATACGCCCTGCATACCGCTATCACTGTCTGCAGATGTTCCTTTTTCTGTGTCCGGAACGATGCTAACACTGCATTTGCTTCCATTCAATTTAATCTTAGCCATATTATCCAGCTCTTCCCAATCCTTGTCAGCAACGTCTTTTCCTTTTTCTACCAGTGCGCCGTATACTTTCACTGCACTGTTCTTGTTGCTTGAGGAACCGCCGACACTGGCGCTGGACACTCCATCATAATCTTTCTGTCCTACGATTGCCGCCTCAAATTCTCCTTCGATTTTTACATGAAGCTCGTATGGATCTCCCTTGCCATCATCTTCTACAAGAGAAGCGTTTCCATTTGTATCAATGACAAGCTTAAATGTCAGATCATCATATCCATTTGCAGAAATTGCAACTACATCTCCGCTCTTCAGTGCCGGAATTTCAGAATTAGCACCAAAGTCTTTTGCTGCAAAGATAAGTTTATTGTTATCTGTATCTTTTTTGTATGCTCCACCTGATGACACGTTATAGGACTTCTCTTCCCATGCTGTACCATTTACCTTCACATCTGTAATTTTCCCTACATAACCATCTGCATTTTTGAATTCAAGTTCCCAGTTATTTCCAAAGTAATCTGTTCCAATGCTGACCTGGCTTAATTCAATTGCACCATTTTGTGCCGGTGCTTTCTCCTTAAATGTCGCGGATACTGTGACATTTTCTGCCGGCATTGTAAATGTATAAGTTTCTCCAGAACCGGTCACGTCAACATTTTTATTGTTCTCAGTTGTTACTGTCACTGCATCAATCTCGTAGTTTTCAGCCGGTATTGCTGTTACAGTCACTGTATCTCCTGCTTTCAGGTCTTTATCTTTATCCAGTGCTACTGTACCGTTAGAAGCTTTCTTTGCCATCGCTATGTATGTAGCCTCTGTATTTCCGCCAGTTGTATCTTTCTTTACAGTTGCTGTGTACACATACGGATATTTTGAAGTATCTTTCGTCACTTCTAAGTTTAAGTCTTGATACCCCTCTGCTGTTATCTTAATAGTCGCCGGATAAGAAGGGTTGGTAAGTTTTAACGCGGTATAACTTCCATATCCTCCCATAACACTTCCTACTTCCCATAAATTGTTTCCCCAGTCAAGCGTACCTTTTGTATAGTTTGTCTCATTTACTGTAACGCTGCTGATCTTATTCATCCAGGTCGTATCTTCAAATTCCAAAGCCATATACTCTGGCATAAAGCCAGTTACCGTACATGATTTTACTTCCGTCGGTGCTGCTTTCCCCTCTGCTGCCATTACAGGAGTAACTGTCATGGACAGTAAAAGTAACACTGACAGAAACAGTGATGCAATTCTTTTCCAATTCTTTTTCATTTGTCTCTCCTTCATTATTTTCTGAATTTTGTTGATAATTTTTTTCGTTTTAATCACACAAAATATATTGCCGTAATCCTCCTTTCATGCTATATTAATCAAAGCTTTGTTAGTAGATTCTAACTACAATACAAAATGCTACCAATAATTCCCATAACTGTCAATTTTATATTTATTTATTGATAATTATTCTTAATTAAACATATATATTTCTTTGTTTATTTTATAATTTACATTGTAACAATATTATTTCGTTTTATTTTACTCTAAGGAGACGTGACATGAAAAAGTGCATACCTGTGTTACTTATGCTTACAATATTAATATGTGGATGTTCCAAGCAGGCTCAGGAATCAACATCTGAGCCGGTTTCAGATACATTTTTCGCCATGGATACGACTATGGATTTTCGTATTTACGGTGATAAAAGTCTTTTACAGGACGCGCAGAATGTTATCACAGATCTGGAAAAGAAAGTGTCTGTCACAGATTCTGACAGTGAGATTTATAAAATCAATGAAAATGGTTCCGGAATTCTAAGCGGTGAAGCTGACACTCTGATGAAAAATGCTCTTGAAATGTGCCGGCGTACCAACGGTGCTCTGGATATTTCCATCTACCCAATCGTAAAAGCATGGGGATTTACAACCGGAAGCTATCAGGTTCCTGACGAGGAGACAATTCAGACGCTTCTGACTAAAGTAGATTACACACAGATCCAATATGACGAAGCATCTGGAAATGTCACAATTTCGGAAGGTATGACCATTGATCTTGGCAGTATTGCCAAGGGCTATGCAGGTGAACTTGCAGCCCGGACATTGCGCGACAAAGGTGTCACTTCCGCGCTTCTGAACCTTGGCGGAAATGTACAGGCGATCGGTTCTAAGCCGGACGGATCCGCCTGGATCATCGGCATCAAGGACCCGAAAAATCCAGACACTGCCATGATGGGACTGTCCGTCACCGACCAGGCCGTTGTGACCTCCGGCGGTTACGAGCGTTATTTTGAACAGGACGGGCATACTTACTGGCATATTATGGATCCTGCTACCGGACACCCTGCCAAGAGCGGGCTTCTGTCCGTCACAGTCGTAGGGAACAAAGGAGGAATTTGCGATGCCCTCTCCACCTCGCTATTTGTTATGGGTCTGGATAAAGCGTATGACCTCTGGGCAGAAAATGATGACTTCGAAGCCGTGTTCGTGGCAACCGATGGAACTGTTTACATCACAGATGGATTAAAGGATATATTTTCATTGGCGCAAGGATATGAAGATACATCTGTAAAGATTCTGACACGTTAAAAATATATCGACATCATTATCGTAAAACAACATATTTTCGAGCAAAATATATCATGATTTTGTCATACCTGTTCCCTGTGAGCAGGTATTTTTTTGTATAATCTTACATTTTTTTATTCTTTCAAAAAGATTAAATTGTAATTCCGGTTTTAACGTGACATAATAGAAAGGTAGTGTTAAGAAAATTTAAAAAGAAAGTTAAGTGTATGTAAATAACTGACGACAAAGGAGAAAATTATGGGAATATTTTCTATGGTATTGTCATTGTTAAGCGGAGTTGCTTTATTCCTGTTCGGTATGTCTTTGATGGGGGATGGACTCAAACAGGTTGCCGGTAATAAACTGGAAGCATTTCTCTACAAAATGACCAATACGCCACTAAAGGGAGTCGCACTTGGTACAGCCGTTACAAGCGTTATCCAGTCTTCCGGAGCAACGACTGTCATGGTTATCGGTTTTGTTAACTCTGGTATGATGAAGCTTCGCCAGGCCATCGGTATCATCATGGGAGCCAACATCGGAACCAGTATTACCGGATGGATCCTCTGTCTTTCTTATATTGACGGAAAGAACGGAATTGCAAAGATTTTATCTACAGCAACAATTTCAGCAGTAGTAGCGATTATTGGTATTATCCTTCGCATGGCATGTAAGCGTTCCGTGCATAAAAATATCGGTAATATCATGCTTGGTTTTGCAATCCTGATGACAGGTATGCAGACAATGAGCGGTGCTGTTTCACCACTGAAGGACAGCCCCACATTTACAAACATGCTGACAATGTTTTCCAACCCGCTGATAGGTATTCTGGTAGGTATTGCATTTACCGCAGTGCTGCAGAGTGCATCTGCCACAGTCGGTGTATTGCAGGCGTTATCTGTAACAGGTATCCTGACATTCTCCAGTGCATTCCCGATCGTTCTTGGTATCGGTGTAGGTGCTGCCTGTCCGGTTCTGATTTCAGCAATCGGTGCGAATAAGAATGGTAAACGTACAGCACTTGTTTATCTGATCAATGACCTGTTTGGTCTTATCCTCTGGTCAGTGATCTTCTACACTGTAAATGCTGTTGTGCATTTCGGATTTATGGATATGATCATGTCACCGGTTGCAATTGCTTTACTGAATACTGTATTCCGTGTAGCAACAGTATGTGTTCTTTTCCCGTTCATACCGAAGATCGAGCAGCTGGTGTGCTGGCTTGTAAAAGACAGTGCAGAGGAACTGGAAGATGAAGCAGACTTTGATCTTCTGGAAGAACGTCTTCTGAATTATCCGGCACTTGCTATTGGACAGTGTCATCGTGCCATGAGCGGTATGGCAAGGAAGCTTCGCAAGAATGTCAACCGTGCCATGAACCTTCTGAATGAATATCAGCAGGATAAATTTGATAAGGTACAGAGAAAAGAGAACCTGATCGATAAATACGAAAGCCGTCTTGGGGAATATCTGATGAAGCTCACAAAGCATGAGATGAACAGTGCCCAGACAAGGCAGGCATCCCTTTATCTTCATACCATCAATGACTTTGAGAGAATCGGTGACCATGCATCCTACATTGCCTATATGTCCAGTGAAATGCATGATAATCACACTAATTTCTCACAGGAAGCCTGGGATGAGCTGAATGTAGTAATGGAAGCAGTTCGTGAGGAGATCAATCTTACCTGTCGTGCATTCCTCAATGATGACAAAGAGATGGCTCAGAGAGTTGCACCTCTTGGAATGATTATCACATCCTTATGCAATGAGCTGAAGATGCATCATGTAGAGCGTCTGAGTAATGGCAACTGCGGACTGGAAGAGGGAACTGTATATACAGACATTCTCAACAGCTTCAACCGTATTGCAGCACATTGTGCAAGTGCAATGGTAGCTCTCCTTAAGAGTGGAGACGAGAATCCGGATATGCATATCCATGATTCCAAGATTTACCCATCTGACAGCGTGGAATATTATACATACTTCAAGGAATATCGCCAGAAGTATGAAATCGTAAAGAACGAGGAACATATGCGAAGCATGGAACCGGAAGAAGTAGAATAATACTTTTATACTACAAAGCAGTAAATGTATATGATATAATGGCAGCAGATGATCTGGAAACAGATATCTGCTGTTTTTTCGTTAAGTTGCCGTGCATGCAGATGGTGGGAATGATTTTTCGAATACGCTCCTGCGTGTGCAGGCTGAGGAGCCAGCAGGCAGGATCATTTTTGTAAATCAAATATATTCATTCAGGCAGAGATTCTTCCTGTAGACTGGATCAGTTATAGCAGGCCGGAAATTGTGCAAACACAACACTCTGTAAACATAACCCCCAAAGGAGAGATTAATTATGTTATTCGACAGCAGAACAGTTTATCTCGGTGCATCCAGGGATAAATATGAGCAGTATTGTAAAGCCTTAGATTCAGAGAAAATCAAATACAAAACAAAGAGAGTCAACCACGAAGAAAAAATGACAGCCCCGGGCAGGGGAACCGTCCGCAGCATGGGTGGGAACTTTGGAACAGATAAAACATTGTATGAAATCATGGTCGGAGAGAAAGATTACGACAATGCAATGGGGATTCTGACAGCACTGAAGTAGACGGAATCTATCCTGAAGAAGAAAGTATGCAAAAAAGTGTGCAAGATAGTGTGCAAGATAACGGAAATCCTGGAGGTGTTTTGTGGGAGAATATAAACCGCCATTTACAATAACAAATGAGATATTATCATATGTGTCTTCAATTTCTGAAAAAATAGGGCGAATCACGGCAATCAGCAGTCTGGAAACAAAACCGCACCTGAGAAAGAATAACCGAATTAAATCTATTCATTCATCTTTAAAAATAGAAGCGAATTCTCTTTCTCTGGGGCAGGTTAGGGATGTAATTAATGGCAGGCTTGTACTGGGGGAACAGAAAGAAATACAGGAAGTTAAAAATGCATATGCGGCGTATGAAAGCCTTTCGGAAATTAATCCCTATAGTATAAAAGATTTAAAGAAATTTCATGGGATTATGACAAAATATCTTGTGGAAGAATGTGGGGAGTTTCGCCATGGAGAAGAGGGAGTCTTTAATGGAGATGAATGTATTTTTATGGCACCTCCGGCGCAATTTGTACCGCAGCTTATGGATGAACTGTTTGAATGGATGAAGAAATCAAGGAATAGTGTTCATCCATTGATTATGAGCAGTGTATTTCATTATGAGTTTGTCTTTATTCATCCATTTGCTGATGGTAATGGAAGAATGGCAAGATTATGGCACACTGCGATTTTGTCTAAATGGAAACCTGTATTTGAGTATATTCCAATCGAAAGCCAGATTGAAAAATTTCAGGATGAATATTATGATGCGATTGCCAGATGTCATGTTTCGGGAGAATCTACCATTTTTATAGAGTTTATGTTGTCGCAGATAGACAGGATTTTGGAAGATATTTCGCTTCAGATGAATGAAGAAAATGAGCAGTTTTCAGAAACTGTCAGGAAAATGCTTGAAATCATGGAGTATGATACGCCTTATACAAGAAAAACACTTATGGAAAAACTGGGGTTAAAGTCCAGAGATGGATTCCGCAGAAATTATTTGCAACCCGCACTTGAGATGAATTTGATCCAAATGACATTACCAGATAAACCGAATAGCAGAAATCAGCGATATATGAAAGTATGAATAGCAGGAAGCTTATCTGATTTATAGCAATCTATAGCAATTCCATAAAATACTGCAAGCAATCCAGCCCATCATAGTGTGAAGTCCTGCGTCAGATATCTTTCTTGTCTTTCGCACTCTGCTGAACTGTCTTGATTGCATTATTTATAAGAATTGCTATAGTTAAATGGATTGAATAAATTTCTCTACATAATGCAGAGCCGCTCCGATTGCCGGTGTATATTGTCCGTTGGTACCGACCAGAATCTGTGTTTTATCCAGTATGAATGGTGCGGCTGTATGGAGATGCTCTGCCAGATATTCAATATCTTCTTCTGTAAAATAAGGTGCCAGATATCCGCTGAGGATGATCGGTGCATCGATAACAAGGTTAAGATTCTTCATGGCAAATGCCAGATGGTTTAAAAAATCTTTCCAGATCTGTATGATCTGGGGAGATTTTTTTTCGCGCAGAAGAGGGAAAAATTCTTTGGCAGGAATACCTGCAGCCTGTTCCAGTGCATTGGCAGAGCAGTAGGTTTCCAGGCAGCCACGGCTGCCGCAGTAGCAAAGTGGGCCGTCGGGATTAATACATATATGTTCAAGAGTTCCGCTGTGCATGGAGATCCCCTGATGAATCTGATGATTGGTAATGATGCCGCCGCCCAGATTTCGGTTCAGCAGGATGATAACAGCACTGTCAAGCTCCGGATGATTCCATAATTCAAGGAACGCAGCTGATTTCGAATCATGTTCCAGATAACAGGGATAAGGAAGATATCTGGAAAAATCATCCAGTTTCATGCCTGCGTTATTCATGATATCTCCATATAGTACAGTGGTATGATCCGGGGATGTGATACCCTGTGTGGCAATGGAGATGCCAAGAACTTTGTCATTGTCATACTGGCGCGATGAGATGAATTCTTTTACTGCGTCAGTAACCTGTTTATAGTAATCCGGTGTGTTGGAATATGGAAGCGGAATGGTATCTGTATAGAAAGCATTTCCATATAAATCTACAGCAGTAATATGAAACATCCCTTTTAAAATACCGATACCAATGGAAATTTTAAAATCTGATACAATCTGAAGGGCGTTTGCCTTTCTTCCACCGGTGGATTCAAAGAAACCATTTTTTTCAATAAGACCTTCCTGTTCCAGAAGATTCAGGTTCTGACTGACAGTGGATAAACCCATCTGCAGTTCCTGAACGATCTGTAGCTTGGAGGTCGTTTTTTTTCTGTAAATGTACTGGTAAACCTTTGATTTATTTATTTTCTTGAGACTAATGTTGGTCAATCCCTTTTCACTCATAATATTCTCCTGATTATGTTACAAGATAATGTTAAGTTTCAGTTTTATTGTAGCATAGAACGAAAAAAAAACAATAAAAATATCCGGCACGATCAGCAACATCAATTTGTCAGCACACTATAGTAAAATAGACAAAAAAGTTGTTTGAAAATTAGAATTTCTGTCAATGGATTTTTTAAAAGAAAAGATATATACTCAACTTACAGTTAAGATATAAACGTAAGTAAAAAACATAACAACAAACAATAAGTATCGAATAAGACAAACAAGGAGGATATAACATGAAATTATCAATCAATGGAATCAAGGAACAGGAAGCATGGAAAAAGGCAGGAATCGCTCTTCCGGGTTATGATGTAGAGGCTGCCTCTGAGAATGCAAAGGAGAATCCGGTATGGGTTCACTTTGGTATCGGAAATATTTTCCGTGTGTTTATCGGTGGAATTGCAGATGGTCTTCTGGAAGAGGGAGTTCTGGATCGTGGGATTACCTGTGTGGAAACCTTTGATTATGATGTAGTAGATAAGATTTATGATCCATATGACAATCTTGGATTAAGTGTAATCCTGCATGGGGATGGAACCCGTGAGTATAAAGTAGTCGGAGCTTTTGCGGAAGCAGTGAAGGCACAGTCTTCTAATGCAGAACAGTGGAAACGCCTGAAAGAAATCTTCACAAGCAAATCCCTGCAGATGGTTTCATTTACGATCACAGAGAAAGGCTATGCATTACAGAAAGCTGACGGAACATGGTTCCCGTTTGTAGAGGCAGATATCAAGAATGGTCCGGATAAAGCGGCTGGTGCCATGGCAGTTCTGGTTGCAATGCTTTATGAAAGATATAAAGCAGGAAAATATCCCATCGCACTGGTTTCCATGGATAACTGCTCACAGAACGGTGCAAAGCTTCGTGAGTCAGTACTGACAATGACAGAACAGTGGAAGAAAGCCGGATTTGTTGATGAGGGATTTGTAAACTATGTAAGCGATGAAAAAGTAGTTGCTTTTCCATGGACAATGATCGATAAGATCACACCTCGTCCAAGCGAGCAGATTGCAGCAGACCTTGAGAATCTGGGTGTTGAGAACATGCAGCCAGTGATCACAGGTAAGAAGACATACATTGCACCATTTGTCAATGCTGAGAAACCACAGTATCTGGTAATAGAGGACAGCTTCCCTAACGGACGTCCGGCTCTGGAAAAAGGTTTCGGCGTATATATGGCAGACAGAAATACAGTTAACCTTTCTGAACGTATGAAAGTAACAGTATGTCTGAATCCGGTTCATTCTGCTACAGGTCCGCTGGGAGTAGTTCTTGGATATGATCTGTTTGCGCATATGCTTAATACAAATGAAGATATGATGAAAATGGCACGTATGATTGCTTATGATGAAGGTCTTCCGGTAGTTGCTGACCCTGGAATCCTTTCTCCTCAGGCATTTGTGGATGAGCTTTTTAACGATCGTTTTCCAAATGAATATCTGGGAGACACCAACCTTCGTCTGGCAGTAGATGTATCTCAGATGGTTGGCATCCGTTTCGGCGAAACAATCAAAGCATATGTACAGAAATTCGGAGATGCTTCCAGATTGACAGCCATTCCGCTGGGAATTGCAGGATGGCTCAGATATATGCTTGGTGTAGATGATGAAGGAAATAAATTTGAACTTGCACCGGACCCAATGAATGAGGAACTGCAGGAACAATTTAAGGATATTGTAGTAGGTAAACCTGAAACATTTAAGGATCAGTTAAAACCAATTCTTTCCAATGAGCGTCTGTTCTTCACTGACCTTTACAAAGACGGTGTGGGAGAGAAGGTTGAGGATATGTTCCGTGAGATGATTGCAGGACCTGGAGCTGTAAGAGCAACAATACATAAATATGTTGGATGATTTTCATCAGACAGAGATTATAACTGATTATCAGGAGGAAAATTGAAATGACAGAAGCAGCATTTGCAGCAGAGCCATCAAGGCTGTTAATCGCAGCAGCGGCAGGCATTGTATTGTTACTGTTACTTATTATTAAATTTAAAATTCACCCAGTATTATCCCTGCTGATTTCAGCTTTGGTTATAGGGCTCGGAGCCGGTATGCCGGTTCCGACTCTGGTCAGCACAGTAGAGAAGGGGGCAGGTGAAACTCTGCAGGGAATCGTATTGTTGATTGGACTGGGATCTTTATTTGGAGGGATTCTGGAGGTGTCAGGAGGAGCGCAGTGTGTTGCCCAGACACTGGTAAATAAATTTGGTGAGAAGAAAGCGGGAATTGCACTTGGAATTACAGGGCTGGTAGTAGGTACAACTGTATTTTTTGAGGCTGGTGTTGTGATTCTGATTCCGCTGGCATTCGGACTTGCCAGGAAAACAAAAAAATCTACATTATATTATGTGATCCCTTTATTGGCAGGTTTTGCAACTGGATTTGCGTTTATTCCGCCATCAGCAGGCTCTGTACTTGTTGCAAATATGCTCAATGTAGATCTGGGAGTTATGATTGCAGTGGGTGTGCCTGTTGGTATTCTCGCTCTGATTTTTGCAGGAATTTTGTGGTCGAAATTTATCGGCAGCCGTATTAATACAGGACTTCCGTTAAATATTCAGGAGGTCAGAGAAGAAGAGGAAGCGAATCTTCCGGCATTTTCTACTGTACTGTGTATTATACTTGTTCCGCTGGTTTTAATTCTGTGCAGTACACTTTCAGCGTATATTCCTGGAATTGATGCTGTTCGTCCTGTGCTGGAATTTCTTGGAACGCCATTTGTAGCATTGGTGATTGCAGTATTAGCTGCAATGTATTTTCTTGGTAAAAGACAGGGCTATGACGGAGAGCAGTTAAAGAAGATCCTGGATCGTTCT
>OLQC01002511.1_pt1 | contig 12061 bp, 8 predicted proteins | sample 1672471 | NCBI WGS metagenome assembly OLQC01 (sample SAMEA3136689, study PRJEB25190) | human gut metagenome | biome: human gut; feature: human-associated habitat; material: faeces | place: Austria | collected 2013
TTAAGTGACGGAGCAATGCATTATTTGAAGTACATGCTGCTTATCAATACCTATTATATTATGGGTTCTGCGGTAAACACAGCCTTGATCGCCGGGGTATTCCGCGCAGGCGGTGATACGAAGTTCGGACTGATCTGCGATACCATTGATATGTGGGTATATGCGGTACCTCTGGGATTTTTTGCGGCCTTTGTCCTGAAGCTTCCGGTATTGTGGGTCTACTTCCTGCTCTGTACAGATGAGTTTGTGAAATGGCCATGGGTATTCCATCATTACCGCCAGGGGAAATGGGCACAGAATATTACAAGGGAGGATCTGTTTGAGCAGAAAGCTTCCTGAGATATCATCCATATCCGCCGCAGTGTGGTTCTATCATAAATAAGCAAAACAGCAGGTCTGTTCATTCTATGAACAATCCTGCTGTTTTTATGTCTGCAGATTTTCTTTCCGAATCCCTGCAGACATCCATTTTCGGTTTATAAAAAATGCTTACAGATTATAATGTATTCAGGTCGATTCTGTAATCGTCAGAGCCCTGTCCGTCTACTGTGTAGTAAGCGGCTTTCTGCTCAACATTTACATAAACGCTGATTTCTTTTCCTTCGATGCCTTTGTCTTTGATGTCTTTTTTGATTGCTTCCTCGATGGAGCTCATTGTAACTGCAAAACCAGGTAATTCGATAGTTGTTTCTGCGAATTTTTTGATGTCGATATTTTTAGCCACTTCTTTTACTGCTTTCTTTACAGTTTCTTTTGCTTCTTCTACAACCGGAGCCTTCGCAATATCAGCTGCAGCGTCTTTTGCTTCTTCAATTACTTCTGAAGCCTTTACAGTTGTTTTCTCAACTGTCTCTTTGACTGCTTCTGTAGCCTTTGTTGTTGCTTCTTTAATAGTTTCCTTTGCTCTTGAAGTTGTTCTTTTTCTCATAATAATCTCCTATTCCAACTGATTGGTCTAGAGCGTGTCGCTCTAACAGTTTCCTGTGTAACCGTACCACAAATTCCAGATAATGTCAAATTTTTATCAAATTTTGTCCTACTCGACATTTTTTAAGGCTTCATCCATAGGAACCTTCTTCACTCTCCGAAATTCCAGCAAAGCAACGATTCCGTATGTAATGATTCCTGCTGCAAACATCTGCACATAGATCATCGGGTCGATCCAGAGCGTGATCCATCCGGAAATACTGGACAGCATCATCTCCCGAAACAGAACTTTCATGATTACTGTTTCCAGCGGCAGACTCAAAAGCAGACAGAACACCACCACCAAAGACGTGGACATAATATATAGCTTGCTGATCTCGCCATTTGTATAGCCCAGGATTTTTACCATTGAAATAGACTGGGCATTTTTTTCGATAATGATCTTGGAAAGAAGATAGATCAGTACCATATAGATCATAATGGCAAATCCGTTTACCATACCCATCATACTTCCCATGGATACATCCAGCTGTCTGGAGATCTTTGTCAGTGCATCAAGGTCAACTACAGATCCTATATACTGGCTCTTGATATCTGTAAGCTCTGTATCTGAGAAATACCCACTGTAATAATCCTCTCCCAGATCAAAAATATCATTCAGTTCACTGCGGGGCATAAACACACACAAGGCAGCCGTATAATCATAAACTCCTGCTATTTTAAACGAATATTTCTCTTTTTCGTATTTTTCTTTCAGAGTGATGGTATCCCCCACATGAAGCAGGAATTTATCCGCATATGCGCTCGAAATATAAACTGCTGCGCTTTCTTTTTCTGCATTTGCCGTATTCTTGTTATCTGCTTTTTCTTTATTCACCGCTTCATCTTTTTTATCTTTTGTATTATTAAAATCTATCGTTACATACCTGCTGTCCGGTTCGATCCCGTAAAGCAGTACTTCCTCACTCTTATATTTTCCTGGCAGTGTATTCAGGGAATAAGCAGAAAATTCCTCTGCATCTTCATTGTCTGTTCTGGAATCCATATAAAACTCCAGCAGAGAGATCAGACCGTCAAATTTATTTCCACTTACTGCGCTGACCGGAACCTGAAGCATATACTGGTATTTTGCCAGCATATTGTTCTGGATTTCCACCTGGTAATGGGACAGTGCCGAAGGAAGCAGCAATCCGAACATCAGCAGCAGATTTGCAAACAGGATCCCGATAAACAGAACCATATAATTACTCATATTCTGAAAAATCACCCGAAGCCGGAATCTGGAAAAGATTTTCATCTTCGGACTCAGATAAATTGCCCTCTTCTGCTTTCTTCCCGACAGATCCCTGCGCAGGAATTTTAACGGTGACAGCTTCAGCTTATGTCTGAGCACTCCGTAATTTACCACCAGCATAATAACTACCGGAACCAGAGTTGTAAGCCCAAATGCCTCCCCATTCCATACGGTCACATAAGTCGGAAGACTATAGCTTCCATAATACATATCTGCACATACATCCTTTAATACAGTGTATCCAAGGATATTTCCGATCAGTGCACCCACAAAAGTAACCAGCACCGGAAGTGTCATATAGTGAAGAATCAGTTCCTGTCTGGTATATCCGGACGCACGTAAGGTACCGATAACACCGGCTTCTTTCCGTATCGTATTGCTGATGGTAATTCCGAATACAAAGGCCATGATCACCATAATAATATAAAGAAGCATGATCATCATGGCCTTGTCTCCACCCATATCATCCCCTGTAAAAGTAATGGCCTGATTCAGATACCGGGGTACAAAAGCCTCCAGTGTGACAATCTTTCCCATATCCTCCATCAGATCCTCGGAAACTTCTTTCTCTTCCTTTTCTGTCTTCGGTTTTTCGTCATAGATCCAGGAATAATTGTACTGCAGTTTTTCCTGATCCAAAGAATCAAACTCCTCCTCAGTCACAACAGAAACCCCAAATTTCACAGCATCAAACATGGAATCGTTGTTATTCTGAAACAGGCAGCTGTAGTCGGAAAGTGCCACCAGGCCGGTAATCTTCCAGGTTCTTTTTCCGCTCCGGAGCGTATCTCCCACAGACAGATTGTTGTTGTCTGCATACATTCTGTCAATGGCAATCTCTCCTGTCCCGGCAGGCAGCTCTCCCTTCATCAGGCAGACCTTGTCCACCTGCTGCCTGTTTTTAAAAAAACGCATGGTGCTTCCATTATCCAGAGGTTCCTCCACATAATAATTATCATACAGCTTCACACCCAGCGCCTCTATTTCTTCTCTCTGGGTTTTGTGGACTTGCTCTGCTGTGCGAAAGTTTCCGTCTTCTATGTTGTACTTCTCAAAACCTTCATTGTAAGCAATAAGCATACTGTTATCTGCAACCAGAAAGCCTGACACAAATCCAATGGATGCAACCATCAGGATAAATACAACCAGATATTTTCCCAGTTCTCCCTTCAGTTCTCTGGGCAGACGTTTGCGTAAAGGATTTTTCATCATATGCCTCCTTACCAGTCAAGCTCTGCTGCCGGGATCTTATGCTCATTGAGGTAATTTTTGCGGATCATCCCATCGCGAAGCTTCACCACCCGGTCAGCCATATCTTTGATGGCATCGTTATGCGTTACCATGACGATGGTGTTGCCGTATTTCTGGTTTACCGTCTCGATCAGCTTCAGGATTTCCTTGGAGGTATTATAATCCAGGGCTCCTGTAGGCTCATCGCAAAGAAGAATATCCGGATTCTTTACAATGGCTCTGCCAATGGCAGTCCTTTGCTGCTGACCGCCGGAAAGCTGATTGGGAAGCTTTCTCTGGTGCTCATAGATTCCCAGCGTATGGAGCAGTTCATCTACATCCAGAGGCTTATCACTGAGATAGGCTCCCACCTCTATATTCTCCCGCACTGTAAGATTGGGGATCAGATTATACATCTGAAAAATATATCCCAGATGCTTACGCCTGTACAAAGACAGATTCTTCTCCGACATATCTGCCAGACGCTCCCCGTCTATGACCAGATTTCCCTCGTCTGCACTGTCAATCCCACCGATAATATTCAGAAGCGTAGACTTACCGGAACCAGACGGACCCAGAAGCACACAAAACTCTCCTCTCTCAATGTCAAGATCCAGCCCTTTAAGCACATCCACCCGGCTGTCCCCTGCACCAAAAGACTTCTGAATTCCCTGTATCTGCAGAAACATTTTTTCATTCCTCCCTCATATCCACTTCCTGTGGAGCAAATTTCTTTAATTCTTTAATATAATAACACTGCTGTTTTACAATATTGTTATACTTCGCTAACTTTAGGTTAGTATAAACTTACTCCATTGTCAACTGATTTTCGTAGTTTTGTAAAATTTTATGGATATGTTCGTTACTGTTCACTCCGTTCACAGTAACGTAGCCAAAATTCATTCCAGATTGCCTGCGGCAATGGAATTTTGGCTCGTATGTCTCGGAATAAGCTCTTTTACCAAAGATAAATTTTGAACATCAAAATATATTGACTTTTCTTTTTTACCTTGTTATATTTTTTTTCTGAAGTAACTGCTGTCCGGCAGTCTGCAAAACAGCAGGCTGCCCCCAGGAAAGGAATTATCCATGAACACTCTCAGAAAAATATATTGCAGGGCTTTTCAGAAAGCTTTTCACATTGCAATTCCCTTTTTACCTTACAGAAAACCTAAAATAGCAGGAAGCGTCAAGGAACTCCCTGAAATCATCATGCGCCACAAATGTACTCATGTACTGATCATTACAGATGGCGGTATCATGAAGCTTGGACTTACCAGAAGACTGGAAAAAGCTTTAAAGGAGGCCGGTATCCCCTATACCATTTATGACAAAACAGTTGCCAACCCTACTACTGTCAATGTCCGCGAGGCGTTGGAGCTTTACCATAAAGAAGGCTGTGATGCCATCATCGGTTTCGGCGGCGGTTCCAGCATGGACTGTGCCAAGGCAGTCGGTGCCTGTGCGGTCAAACCCAATCAGTCTCTGGCTCAGATGAAGGGAATCCTGAAGGTGCATAAGAAGCTTCCCCTTCTCATGGCAGTTCCAACCACTGCCGGAACAGGAAGTGAGACCACTCTCGCCGCTGTGATCACAGATGCAGACACCAGATATAAATACGCAATCAACGATTTCCCGCTGATTCCCCGCTATGCAGTGCTGGATCCCAAGGTTACCTTAAGCCTGCCCCCATTTATCACCGCAACTACAGGTATAGATGCCCTGACTCATGCAGTGGAGGCATACATCGGCAATTCCACCACCATTGATACACGCAGGGATGCATTAAAAGCGGTAAAACTGATTTTTGAAAATATAGACATTGCCTATGAGCATGGCGATAATATTCAGGCAAGACGAAATATGCTCCACGCCTCCTTCTACGCAGGCTGTGCTTTTACCAAATCCTATGTAGGATATGTTCATGCAGTCGCTCACTCTCTGGGTGGACAGTACAACGTTCCCCATGGACTTGCCAATGCCATTCTGCTGCCGCTGGTACTTCGGGAATATGGCTCCTGCATTGACAAAAAGCTCCACAGACTTGCCATTGCAGCAGGACTTGCAGACAAAAATACGCCGGACCATGAAGCAGCAGAGCTTTTTATCCGGGCAATTGAAGAGATGAAAGAGCGATTTGGAATCGTAAATATTGTAAAAGAAATTCAGGAAACAGATATCCCCAAGCTTGCCCATTATGCAGATAAAGAGGCCAATCCTCTGTATCCTGTGCCGAAGCTTATGGATGCCTCCGAACTGGAGAAATTTTATTACATGCTGATGTCTCTGACTTCCAAGGAAAATACCTCAGAAGCTGAGAAGTAACTGTTAATATTCTTCTATCCTGCAAAGCGTTTTTTATAAAAATATCAAAATACAGGAACCTGCAGACTCTCAATAGTTACCTGATATCTATATTATATAAGGAAATAATGTATTATGACAGAAACAGAAATTAAAGAAATCGTTCAGAAACAACGCAGCTATTTTTACACAGGTGCCACTTTACCGGTAGAAAAAAGGCTGGATGCCTTAAAAAAATTAAAGACCTGTATTCAGAAATATGAACCACTGATCAATGAAGCACTGAAACGTGACCTTGGAAAAAGTAACTTTGAATCCTATATGTGTGAAGTGGGACTTGTGCTCTCAGAACTCAGCTACATGATCCGCCATACACCTTCCTATGCAAAAGAAAAAACAGTACTGACTCCCCTTGCCCAGTTCGCTTCCAGAAGTTATAAGAAGCCATCTCCTTATGGTGTTGTCCTGGTTATGAGCCCATGGAATTATCCTTTCCTGCTCACCATTGATCCGCTGATCGATGCGATTGCAGCCGGAAATACAGTTGTACTGAAACCAAGTGCCTACTCTCCTCACACCAGCCGGGTGATTGAAACCATTATCACCGAATGTTTTGATCCCCAGTATGTGGCTGTGGTAAACGGCGGACGTGCGGAAAATAACACTCTTCTCAATGAACATTTTGACTATATTTTCTTTACAGGAAGCCAGCATGTTGGCAGGGAAGTAATGGCAAAAGCATCTGTACATCTGACCCCGGTTACCCTGGAGCTGGGCGGTAAAAGCCCCTGCATTGTAGAGAAAAGTGCCAACCTGAAACTTGCAGCCAGAAGAATTGTATTTGGAAAATATCTCAACTGTGGTCAGACCTGTGTAGCACCTGATTATATTTACTGCGACAGAGAAATCAAGGATGAACTGATCCGACAGATCCAGAAACAGATCAGGAAACAGTTTGGTTCCACACCTCTGAATAATAAGAATTATGGGAAAATTATTAATGAAAAGCACTTTACTCGTATCTGCAATCTGATCGATCCCAGCAAGGTAGTCTGCGGCGGTGACAACAATCCGGGAGCTCTTCAGATCGCTCCTACTGTTATGGATAATGTAACCTTCGGGGATGCAGTAATGCAGGAGGAAATCTTCGGTCCTGTGCTTCCTGTGCTGACCTATGATTCCCTGGATGAGGCCATCGAAAAGGTCAACTCCATGGCACATCCTCTGGCACTATATATCTTCACCTCCGACAAAGAAGCTGCGGAAAAAGTTACTTCCCACTGTGGATTCGGAGGCGGATGTGTCAATGACACCATCATCCACCTGGCAACCAGTGAGATGGGATTTGGCGGCTTTGGTGAAAGCGGAATGGGTTCCTACCATGGCAAAGACGGTTTTCATACCTTCTCCCACTATAAGAGTATTGTAGACAAAAAAACATGGCTGGATCTGCCAATGAGATACCAGCCATATAGAAAAATTTATGAAAAATTATTGAGGAAGTTCCTGAAATAAGGAACTTTCTCAGGATTGATTCCCCTTATCAGCTCTGCTGACCAGTTGATTACGAATTTCCTGCATCCGGTTATCCAACTGAGCACTCTGGGCGGCACACGCCAGAAGCTCCTCCTGCAATTGCTGTGCCTGATCTGCCGGGATATCTTTTTTATAGCGAAGCTTATGTTCCAGACTTGCCCAGAAATCCATGGCAATAGTTCGAAACTGGACTTCCACATTTACCATTTTTTTGTTTTTCTGCAGAAAGATAGGCACCTGCACGATCAGATGCAGGCTTCTGTAACCACTGGGTTTTGGATTTTTTATATAATCTTTTTTCTCGATCAGTACAATATCATCCTGACGCAGAAAGCTGTCTGCCAGCTCATAGATATCCTCCGGAAAAGAACAGATTACCCGGACACCTGCGATATCCTTGATATTTTCTTCTATAGCAGTTAAAGACATGGGAATATTTTTTCTGCGTATTTTCCGCACAATGCTGTCATAAGATTTAATTCTGGTTTTAATACCCTCGATAGGATTTTTATCATATTCCAGGGAATACTCCTGATTCAGCACTCTGAATTTTGTCTCAATCTCCATGACAGCACACTGATAGTAAGACATCAGCAGATCAAAGGGCCTTTTATTTTTCTGGATCATTTCCAGAAATTCTTCAGACAGCAGACTCCTGCGGATCAGCTCGTCCTTTCTGGCTTCTATACGGTTTTTTCGTTCCGACATAATTTCTTCAAAATTTTTCAAATGTTCATCCCCCTCTTACGGTTTTGTATAATTACTATAGCAGTCCTCGTAAATAATGCATTTAATAGGCTCGCTATAAACTGTTCACTTTTTTCAGCAACAATAAATCAAAGACTATTATAACACAATTCCCGCAAAGAGTAACCATTCTCGTTACTGTTTATTCCATTCTCAGTAACGCAGCCAGTAAACAATAACCCCTTCTTCTTTTCTTCGCAAAACACTTGTTCTTTATCATCAAACATGGTATTCTTATTTTGCTGCAGACTGCTATACATTTTATATAATACGGGAGATTCAACACATGGATGGATATGAATTTGAATATCAATGTGCAAAGATACTAAAGCGAAAACATTTTTCTAAAATAAAAGTAACCCAAAGCTCCGGAGATCAGGGAATCGATATCATTGCTTTCAAACATCGAAAAAAATACGGGATACAATGTAAATATTACACCCATCCCGTTGGAAATAAAGCTGTTCAGGAAGCCTATGCAGGTGCAAACTTCTACGACTGCGATAAAGCTGTTGTAATGACAAATATAACCTTTACAAAGTCAGCAACCCAGCTTGCACAGAAACTGGATGTTGAACTATGGCCCAACTGCCCTGTTACACCTTTTTACAGTTTACCGTTTAAGATCATGAGTTCATTAAATGCAGTGCTTTTTCTTTACGCAGTGCTCGCATTTCTCTCCCTGAAACCTGAATTTGATTTTATTCATCTTCCCTTTGTTCCTGATACCCTGACGCTGATCATCATTCTTACAGCTTCTATTTCCGGTATCTTCGGCTGGAGTTTTTTTCTGTGTAATCTCATTGCTGCAGGCGCATACCTTTATCTTGCATTTCATACACTCATTCTGCCGACATATGCAGAAACAGGCAGCTGCACAAATATACACATGCTTTCCCTGATTCCGGCAGGCGTATATCTGCTTCATGCAGGATGGATAAAAATCAGGAAATAACAGACTTATGAATAACTATTATAATGCTCAGCTTCCTGATTTGCCAAAAAGCAGCCCTGCTCATGAGAACAGAGAACTCCTACTGCCTGTAAATAGGCATAGATGACCGTTGTCCCCACGAACTTCATACCACGTTTTTTCAAATCTTTTGATATACAGTCAGACAGTTCTGAACTTGTCCGGCCAGTTTCACAGATTACTTTGCCATCTGTCCAATGCCAGATATAGTCCGAAAAGCTGCCGTACTCCTTCTGAATTTCCAGGAATGCCCATGCATTGGTAACGGCAGCCTGTATTTTCAGGCGGTTTCGTATGATGCCGGGATTACTCCGCAGTGCTTCCAGCTTGTCCTCAGTGTAAGCGCTGACTTTCTCCGGATCAAAATTGTCAAAAGCCACGCGAAAGGCATCTCGCTTATTCAGAACACATTCCCAGGACAGGCCCGCCTGAAAGCACTCCAATATCAGCATTTCAAAGAGCTTCCGGTCATCATGCACCGGAATGCCCCACTCCTCATCGTGATAACGGATATACCGCTCATTTTTCGGATTTGCCCAGCAACATCGTATCTTTCCATCTGCCCACTTCATCCATATACCGCCTTTCCAAAGTTTATTTTACCACAATATTGAATATCCAAGCTTTATCTCGTCGACAAGCACTTTCGTTCTGATCTACTGACAAATTTACGCAGCAATGGCATTGGCATTAACCTGCTCTATGGTTTTTCTGATCCCCAGCCATACATTTAAGTCTGTAAATATGTCCACAATACTGCCCTGGTCCGTAAAAGGTGATTCCTGAAGAACCGAGAGATCCTTCAGCAGCCCATTATGTACAATATATTCCACAATCTGATTCACAAAATAAATCTGTCTGCTGTCCAGGCAGGTATCATCCAGATATTGTGCAAAGGCAGCCTTAGCAGCATTCATGTCAAGCCCTACAATCTCACGCACAAATTCTCCAAGCGGTTTCTGTCCGTATTCTGCCTCATAATCCTGTTTGGTTCCCACTTCACTCCACAGAATTTTTTCCAGCGTTCTCATGTCATTATTGTCTAAAGGAATATTGGTTTTTAGCTTCTCTATCACTGCATTGTCCTGATGTTGGCGTACATAATATTCTGCTTTTGCCTTATAATTTTTCAGATCATCATTTTCCAGTTCTGAATCCTTCCACTCCATGTTGAGAATCTCATCATCAAAGTTTGTGTCATAGATCATTCTGTCTGCATCCGGAATATATTTCATCAGATCGCGGAGATTTTCTCTGATATGCTCAAATTCAGGAATCCCTGCATTGTCCAGATATCCTCCATGAAGAATCTTGTCTATCAGTTCTGCCTGCATCATAATCTCCGGAATGTTAGAAATCCCTGCCAGTGCAGAAACCTTCTTCAGCAGATCCTTTCGACCACGTCCATATTTCTTTTCTGCCAGATACGCCAGTTCAATTCCATACAGAAGAGCATCAAAACGCAAAGCTTTCGCATCATCATTTTCAGGTCTGATCAATGGAGATAATTCGTCCCGCACTGCCAGAGTGTCCTCATAAGTAAGAACCTTATAATTTTCTTCAACAGCATAAATATCCACATATTTTAAGTGCTGACGCACCGCAAAATTTTCTCGGTTTAACTCCTGCACCTTTCCAGCCATATGCTCTACCAGAGATTTACGATAGGTAATCAATCGTTCTGTCTGATAAGCGGCTCCCTGCAATTTATAGGCAATCTCAAATTCCAGTTGAAAAATTGCTCCCTGAAGTGCAATCATATTTGCAGTGGCACGTCCTTTATTCATGCGGAAGAACTCAAAATTTCCACAGAAATCAAAAATATAGAATTTCTGCTTATCCTCTCCATCCATCAGGGCCGGGCACAAACGGGTACCTCGCCCGATCATCTGCCAGAATTTCGCCTTACTCATAACCTTTTTGAAAAATACCAGATTCAAAACTTCCGGCACATCAATTCCCGTATCCAGCATATCTACAGAGATTGCTATCTGAGGAAGCTTCTTTGAATCCGAAAACTCATCAATCGCACTCTGTGCATATTTCAGGCGATTATCAATCACCATGGCATATCCTGTCAGATGTGGATATTCTTTTCCGAACACCTCATATATTTTCTCTGCATGACGGTGATTTTTCGCAAAAATAATGGTCTTTCCAATCTTGTTTCCATAATCTATCTTTAATCCGTTCGTCATCAGGATATGTAAAACCTTCTTTATGGTATCCTCATTAAAAAGCCATTCATTTAATGCTGCTGAGCCAATACTGTCCGGCATTTCACCGTTTTCATCCTCAAAGGTATCCTCATAGGCTTCCTTATCTTCCGGAGATAATTCATCATATACTATTCCATGCTCTATAAATTTCAGTGTAGTCTCCACAGACATAAAGTCAACCAGATAACCATCCTTTACTGCCTGCGCAAGCTCATAGCCATAAGTAGGGACACCGTTCTCCAGTTCAAAGATTTCATAGGTATTTTTGTCAATTTCATCTTTTGGAGTAGCTGTCAGCCCAATCAGCGGAGCATCAAAATAATTGAAAATGTCCCGGTATTTATTATAAATCGAGCGATGCGCTTCATCACATATAATCAGATCAAAATGGCCGCAAGTAAATAATTTTCCTTCCCGGTCTTCTACATCATCAATACAGTTGATCATAGTTTGATAGGTAGAAAAAACACAGCGTGCATTGTAATTATCCTTTTCTTCTACCAAATTTGTACAGGACAGATTCCGCAACAGATTCGCAAAACTTCGTTTTGCCTGCGTAACAAGAGAATTTCTGTCTGCCAGAAACAGAATATTCTTCACCCATCTTGCATCCATTAAAACTTTACATAAAGCGATCACAGTTCTTGTTTTTCCGGAACCAGTAGCCATGACAAGTAGTGCTTTTCTGCGGTTCTTTTCTTCAAAACTGCTACACACTGCCTTAATCGCAGCCTCCTGATAATAACGTCCTGCGATTTCTTTATCTACAACCGCATATTTCAGACTTGTCCGCATCGACAGTAAATTAAACCATTTCTCCAGATCTCTTTT
>OLQC01002512.1_pt1 | contig 12061 bp, 10 predicted proteins | sample 1672471 | NCBI WGS metagenome assembly OLQC01 (sample SAMEA3136689, study PRJEB25190) | human gut metagenome | biome: human gut; feature: human-associated habitat; material: faeces | place: Austria | collected 2013
CCACAACACAAAGAAAGACCAGGCTTAACACCACGCAGAATGCTCTCTGGATATTCGTCACCCACGATCACCTCTTATGGTATTTTATGACATGTCCTCTCTGATTAGACTATCAGAAAATGCCATGTTCAGCCCCTCTGAGATTGTAAAACTTAAGTATTTTACCGTCTCATCCACATCTTTTGGGGTCACAAACATGGTATAAAGCTTCGGCGAGATCATCTCCTCCAGAAATTCCTTCTGTTCCTCTTCCTCCAGCGCATCCAGAAGACTTGCCATGGAATCGTGGACGATCGTCGCCGCATCTACCACCGTCGGCACACCGATCCCGATCACCCGCACCGAAAGATTCTCCTCGTTCAGTCCTTCTCTGTGATTTCCCACCCCGGAGCCAGGGCTGATCCCGGTATCTGTGATCTGGATCGTACGATTCAGCCTGCGTGTACTGCGGGCTGCCAGAGCATCCACTGCAATGATCAGGTCGGGATGCGTTTCCTTTACCACGCCTCTGATAATCTCCAGCGTCTCCATGCCTGTCTGAGCCATCACGCCAGGCACCAGGCCGCACACACTGTTTACATTCTCGTTGCTAAACGCATACCTGCCATATTCCTTTACCATATGGCGGGGGATAAACAAGCTGTCAACGCATCTTGGCCCAAGCGCATCAGGAGTTACATTTCTGTTTCCAAGTCCGACAACAAGTGCCGCATATATACGCTTGTCACAGACAGCCTTTACAAAGCTCTTAAGCTCTCTTGAAAGCTCCCTCGTCACAGCCTGACAGCACTCCTCATCTCCCTCGGACAGCATAGCAGCCTCAATTGTCACATATTTTCCTTTAGGACGGCCTGTAGCCCTGACTGCATTTTCTGAGTCAATTGTCACTACACTGACTATGATTCCATTATCCAGCTTTTTTTCAGAGAAATTCACACCTCTCATATCTGTGTTTGCCTTTTTAAGGCTCTCCTGCGTCTCAAGCGCCAGATCAGTTCTTGCACACCATTTATCAGCCGACAAATCAATACACCTCCCCTGTATGATATTCCAAAATCACATATATGTTAATTTTTTGCAATTTTTTTCAAAATATGTATTGACAGAGCAGAAAGGTTGACATATTATATTCTAGTATGTTTGTGCCAAAGCGTCCGTGTCTGTTTTGGCATACATTAGATTAAATATTTGGAGGTGTACGAGTTGGCTAACATTAAATCAGCAAAAAAGAGAATTTTAGTAACAGAAACTAAGGCTGCAAGAAATAAAGCAATCAAATCAGGAGTTAAGACAGCAATCAAGAAGGTTGAGGCTGCTGTAGCTGCAAATGATAAGGCTGCTGCTGAGGCTGCATTAAAGGATGCAACTTCTGTTATCGCAAGCGCTGGTTCAAAGGGTATCTTCCACAAGAACAACGCAGCCAGAAAAGTATCTCGTTTAACAAAGCTTGTTAACGGATTAGCTTAATTACTATATAGCAATAAATAATAAACCCATCGGTGCCGTCATACCGATGGGTTTTTTTATTTGCTTTTTTGTATATTTGCGTTATATCATTTACTGCCTGTCGTATGAGTGCCGGTCATATCTGCAGAGTACTGCACTATAAAAAGCTCCACAGCCATCTGGTCATTCATCCTGCCGGTCTTAACAGCCTCCTCATATGCCACACCATCTCTCACAGCCCTCTTTAAATCATCCAGCGAATATGCCCTGCACTGCGCCTGATATTTGCGCACCGCCCACTCCGGACATCCGGCCTTTGATGCTATATCCTTATTGCCAAAGCCCTTATTTGTCATGGCTTTCACATTCATCAGTATATTGAACTGGCGCGATATAAGATACATAATACGCATTGCCGGCTCTTTAAGTGCCAGCAGATCGTAATACAGCTCAAGCGCACGCTTTTGTTTGTGTGATGCAATCGCATCAACCATCTCAAACACCTTGTTTGTAATCTGCTCTGTCGTTACAGCCTCAACATCCGAAAGCTCAATCACGTCCTTGTCCATACAGTAGCACAGCAGCTTCTCAAGCTCCTTGTCGATATTTTCCATATCTGTGCCGGTTTTTTCTATAAAGCTGTTGTAGGCAGCCTGACTCATACCCTTTCCATCTTTTCTAATCCTCATTCCTATCCATCTGGCGAGTGTCTCATCCGTCTGTTCCTTGAACTCCACAGGATTACCGCATTTGGCTGCCGCCTTATAAAGCTTTGAACGCTTATCAACGCTCTCCTCAACAAATATAAAGTGCGTGCTCTCAGGTGAATCCTTTAAATACTCTCCTAGCTCATCGCCTGCCTTTGAAAAAATGCCTGCATCCTCTATAAGAATCACTCTTTTATCCGCAAAAAACGGAAGTGTCTCCGCCAGGTCAATTATCTCCTTCTGGTTGATTCCATCGCCCTCAAACGATGAAAAGTTCATGCTGTCGCCCTCACTGACCATAGCCTTTATCAGCTTGTCCCTGTACTGTTTTATGAGGTATCTCTCCTGTCCATACAGCAGATAAACCTTTTTGAAATCTCCTGCTTTTATATCATTGTCTATTGTTTTCATATATAGCACTCTCTTTATACTTAATCTGACCACTTTGCATTGTGTATAAAATACGGCACTTTGCATCCATAAGCCTATCCATGGCTTCATCAGCCGGATGTCCATAGCGGTTTTCTGCCGCACATGATACTGCAGCCCACCTTGGGCTTAAAGCCTCAATCCAGTCTGCAGAGCCTGAATACCTGGAACCATGATGATTTGCCTTGTAAAAATCCACAGAAAGCTCATCCCCATACTCATTAACAAGCTTCTTTTCTACCTCAGATGATATATCTCCGCCGAAAATACCACTAAACCTGCCATCCGTGAGCTTCAGCACAAGACACATATCGTTTCTGTCTAAGGCAGTATCCGAAGGTCCCGGATACAGGCACATGATACCATCAGCTTCTTCATTTGCAGTACTGTGTGAACCTGATGCATCATTTATTTCAATCGAATCCCCCTTTGACATAAGGCATATATCAATTTCTGCTTCCTTAGCTTTAAAAAGCAGCTCCTCCATAGCTTCCTCATTAGCCGCCGCTTCTGCCACAACTATATGCTCTATAGTATACCCACTGTCTATCACCTCAGACAATCCGCTTATATGATCACTGTCTGCATGTGAAACAAACCAGTATGATATACTCTGTATGCCGTTATACTTAAGAAACGGCATAATCACATTCTCGCCAAGCTGTTTTCGGTCAGAGCTTCCCCCATCAATAAAGATGCATGTGCCTGACTCAAAGCGGTAAAATATACCATCTCCCTGCCCCACATCAAGTATATCAAGCTGCGCAGCAGTTTTTGGCTTCACAAGCAAAATTGCAAGCAGGACTGCTGTACACACCGCTCTTTGGACACTGTAAAGGATTTGGCTTTTTTCTTTTGAGCCACACTCTATGGCACGTTTTTTAAGCGAAAATGCCACCCAAAAGCCACTCATAACAGCATAAAAAAGAAAAATCCTGTATCCATCAGGAGCTCCTGTGATAACCGATGCCCCCGGAAGCTTCATAACAAGACTGCAAAGCACCTCATAGAGCTTTAACACTGCAAATGCAGGAAACACCAGCAGTTTGCCGGGCATCACGCCAAAGCAGCCTGCGGCAGACGCAAGCAGACCCGAAATAAATACGACAGGTAAAGCCGGTATCACAATGAGATTTACAAACACCGCAAAAAGAGGCAGCTCATAATAGTTCATAGCCACAACCGGAAGCATCGGAAGCTGTATGGATACTGATGCCCAGAATTTTCCGCCCTTAGGAGCACTCATCACAGGAGTCACAATACCTATAGCAAGTATTGCCCCTACCGAGAACACAAATCCGGCATATCCCAAAACCATAGGATTGTCCCACAGCAGGTAAATGACCATGATGCCAAGAGAATTGAGCATATCTGTGCATCTGCCTAAAGCTGCCGCAAGCATTGTAAGTATGAACATCCCTACGGCACGCCTTGTGGACACGGCATTTCCTGTCATAAAAGCATAGCTTAGTATAAGTGCCGCAGAACAGACAAATGCCGCTGTATAGCTCACCCTTCTTTTTCTGAGAAGCTTGTAAAAGGCCATGCCAACTATAGAAATATGAAGTCCGGAAATAGCCAGTATATGTGAAATACCACTGACCTGGTATAAATCCTTTATCTCATCATCCAGATACGACTTGTCTCCAAGCAGCATGGCCGAAAGCACTCCTGCCGTTGTCTCATCAGTCACCTCAAGAAGTGAAGCTGACAGCGTATCACGAAGTTTTTCAAGTCTGTGGTAATACCATGCATGTTTACCGGCGCTTGTCTTAATACTGTCTGCATTCACCGAGAAATCAATTCCCTGTGAGCGGTAAAAGCGCGCTCTGTCAAACTCTCCCTCATTGGTTGCAGACTTAAACAAGCCTATCTTGCCGCAAGCTTTCATATAATCGCCTAGATGTGCGCTTTTGCTGTCACAGTATACCACGACATCACCACAGGATATTTTTCTGTCAAAAGCCTTGCCGTACCCGGGCTGCACTACGCAGTCCGTCATATAATACCTGTATGAGAAATACTTGTATTCAGTTTTATAAATCTTCCCCCAGACGATGACAGATTTTTCATCTGTCATATACTGCATATAGCTATCACGGTTTTCATCCACTGAAGCGTATCTGAATTGTGCTGTTGCAAAAACAGCTGACGATATCAGGATAAGCAAAACAACTATGCGCCTGATACCGGAAAAACTGCCCTTAGACACCACACACTCAGCTATTAAAGCCACAACCAGCATGGCAAAACCCAAAAAGCCAAAGCCCCTGCCATACATACCTGAAACAGTTCCTGCAGTATAGACCAACGCAAATAAAAACATCGGTCTTTTACTAATACTCTTCTCCTCCTAATCCAATCTATTCTATTTTTCAGTTTTTTCCGTGGAATCATCAGAATCCACTATATCCTTATTAAACTCATACATGTCACTTAGCTTGTAATTATAAAGCAGCATGCCGTCATTCTCACCGTCAAGTGAGATCTGTACCTTGTCCACAGTAGGAAGTGAGGTGAGTGAATTAACTATCGAATACAGCACCACATCCTCTGTCAGCTTATTGTCAATAGTATTTCTGAACGAAGAGTCAAAGTTCAGATAGCATATTCTATCTGCCACAGACACATTGATAAGCTTTGTTGTGCCCGGAAGAGTTGCCTTGAGCTTAGAGCCCTTCGGTCCCTCAATAAGCTGCTCAACAACAAGCTTTTCAAGCGCTATATTTGAGCTGTAATGTATCACTCTGGTCTGTTTTTCAAGCCCTGTACCATCCTTGTCAGCAAAATAAAGCGTGAGTGTCTCCTTCACACTTGTATTAATCTGCTCACCCGGATTCTCAACAAAATCATCAGCACCCATGCTGCCGACAATCTCATCATCCGAGTCCACAAGAGGAATACTGTTTACAGTAAATGTCACATATGAAATACTATCCAGCTGTGTGAGCGTGCGGACTACAGAAGCTCTCAAAAGCACCTCCTGCGCAGCCGTAAGGTCATAATACTCTTGCTGAAATCCACAGTGCAGTTATAGTTTTTCTCGTCATGACCTCTCACAGACACCTCATCCGGAATCGCCTTACGCAGTCTTGAGTCTTCAGGCTTATCCTGCAGTCTTCCTAGGAGCTCATCCACCTGCTTGTCCACATCTGAGTTTTTGCTTCTAAGCACATATGACTCCGGCACGCTGCTCGTAACATCCATATTCAGACAAAACACCTCAACCGTATTATCTGCTTTTTTCTTTGTGCAGCCGCCCATGGAGAGCAGAATTACTGCAGTGAGCACGAATATAATTATTCTTTTCACGTCAAGCCTCCTATACAATATAGTTGAGCGGTATACGCACATCAAAGGTAGTGCCCTCTCCCATCACACTGTGAGCCTTTATAGCTCCCCTATGCATAAGAATAGAGCTTCTTGTAATGGCAAGTCCCAGACCTGTACCGCCAATCTCTCTCGAATGCGACTTGTCCACGCGATAAAATCTCTCATAGATGTGCTCTAAGGACTCCTCCGGTATACCGATACCGTTGTCCTCCACCTTCAGATAGAAATACTGATGGTCCGCATTTAAGGATACATGAACATAGCCACCGGTCTCGTTGTCATTGTACTTGATTGCATTCTCAATGAGGTTTGTAAAAGCAAGCGTCAGCTTCACCTCATCTATCTCTGCAGTTACCGGTCTGAAGCTCTCGAGTACAAGCTCCACCTGCTGCTTGTCAGCAATCGGCTGAAGTCTCTTCATAATCTGCTCGAGCAGGTCATTGATATTAACACTCTCGATATTCAGCGTGGCAGCCGACTTATCCATCTTGACCAGTGATAACAGGTCATTTATTATCTTTGTCTCTCTGTCTATCTCGCTTGTGATATCTCCCATGAACTCCCTGTACATCTCAATCGGAGCCTCATCACCCATGCTGTTGATGGAATCTGCGAGTACCTTCATGGAAGTAAGAGGTGTCTTGAGCTCATGTGACACATTCGATACAAACTCCTGTCTGGACTCATCCATGACCTTCATTCCGCTCATCAGCTCATTAAAATTCCTGCTTATTATAGCAGTCTCCGCATAGTCATCTACATCCAGCTGCTCTTTTCCAAAGCCATCCTTAATGTCTGATATCTCGTCAGAAAGCTTCTTAATCGGAACAAAAAGGTGCAAAAGCACAAGCACACCAAAAAAGAGCACCACCGCACCTGCAATAATGGCAACCGTCACAGCAATCTGTGTCAGATACGACATATTTAGCGATATATTGTCCGTCGACACACTTACAACAAGTGCTCCCTCTATCTTTGAATCCTTGTCGTTTGGATTGCTTATCGGAACAGAAAGCTCGATATAGTGGTTTTTAGAATCGTAGTTTGTAATCTCTGAAGCAGAGAAGGTCTTGATAACCTCCTCTGAGACAATAGTATTGCCATCATCTAAATTGTACGTATCCTTAATAATCTTAAAATGCTTGTCAACTATGAGCACACGGCCCTCATATATAGTAGTAAGAGTGTCAATCTGAGCATCAATATTGCTCAAGTCACTGCCATCCTTATCAAAGTATTTACTTGTGGATATCTTGTTTGCGAGAATCTTTGCCTGACTAAGCACTTCACTTTCGCGGATTGAAACCGCTCTGGACTCGTAGGTGTTAAGTATGCCAAAGCACAGCACCACCTCCGGTACCAGAACGAGAACAAAAATCATGAAAATCAGCCTGGATTTCAGACTCTTATAAAATGCAAAATGTACTTTACTCTTAAACATTTTAGAACCTTTCTGAAAGTATTACTTCTGGTTGTAGTAATATCCCACACCCCACTTGGTATGAACGTACTTCGGCTCGCTTGGATTTGCCTCAATCTTTTCACGAAGACGTCTGACATGCACATCAACCGTACGCACGTCACCCGGGTAATCCTCGCCCCATACAATCTTTAAAAGGCTCTCCCTACTGTACACTTTATTTTCATTTTTGATCAGAATCTCGAGCAGTTCAAACTCTCTTGCAGTCAAATTAATTTCATTATCATTTATGAACAGACGTCTGCTGTCACAGTCGAGCTTGATATCACCCTTTTCGATTACAGATGACTGTACCTGTGGTGCGCGTTCCGGTGAAGTGCGCCTCATGATTGCCTTGATTCTGGCCTTTACCTCAAGAATATTAAATGGCTTTGTGATATAGTCATCAGCGCCGTACTCAAGTCCTAAAATTTTGTCCATGTCATCGCCCTTTGCAGTGAGCATGACAATCGGGACATCAGAAAACTCCCTTATTGCCTGACACACCTCAAAGCCATCCATCTTTGGAAGCATGACATCTAAAAGAATCATATCATATGAATTGGCCTTCGCCATATTTAAGGCCTCCTCACCGTCATATGCGCAGTCTACCTCCATGCCATCCTGCAGCAGACTGAAACGTATTCCTTTTACAATTAACTTTTCGTCGTCAACGACCAGCACTTTTTTTGCCATTTATACACTCCTAATTTACTGTTATATCATCTTTTATTTTATTAAACATCGCTTCACCGATGCCGGACACCCTCGTGATATCCTCAATCGAAGAAAACAATCCATTTTTGGCGCGATCTTCAACAATACTCTTTGCCTTGCTCTCACCAATTCCGGAAAGAGCCATTAGCTGCTCGACAGTTGCGGTATTGATATTGAGCTTGCCATCCTTTACGCCTATATGTTCCTCAGCGCCGCCCTTCATCAGCGAGCCATCTATGCCGGTGGTATATGTGCCCTCAGGTATGTGATCCGACTTAAGCTCCTCTACAGTCGGGAAATACAGCATCTGCCCATCATACAGCTCTGATGCCAGATTCCAAAAGCTTTTGTCAGCTGTATCCAGCATGCCTCCTGCCATATCAACAAGCTCACAAACTCTCGCGCCCGGCTTTACTCTGTATACACCGGGATTGGCAACCTGACCACAGATATAGACGCACCACTCAGTAGATTCATCAGTGTCATCTGCTGTGTCTTTTGCCTTCTGCTCCTGTTCTCCATCGGATGAAGCTTTCTTCTCCTTGGAATCAGCAGTCTGTCTGTTTACATCACTTGAAACCACAGCAGTCTGCTCCGTTTCAGAAGCAAAATGAACTGTGGCATCATCCTTTTTACAGCCGCAAAGGCCAAACGCTATTGTTAAAATAAACGCACTTAATAATATTATTTTTTTCATATGGTCTCCTTTGATTAATATCATAATCTCAAAGGAGAAATCGATGTCCTCTTTATTTTACAGACTTTTTGACAGTATTACAAGTGTTGTTTCAAGTTTTTCTATCATTTCGTCAACATCACTCTTTTCGATAACAAGAGGAGGCACAAATCTAAGCACATTGCTGCCTGCCGTAATGACTATAAGGCCTTGATTTAAAGCCTCTGCTGAGACCTTTCCTACAGGAAGGCTGCACTCCACGCCCTGCATGAGTCCCATACCCCTTCTGGCTGTGAGACAGTCGAATTTTGCAACAAGCTCATCAAGCTTCTTCTCCAGGTAAGGTGCAACCTCCTTTACATGGCTTACTATGTCAAGACGCTTAAACTCATCAAACACTGCACTTACTGCGGCTCCTACGAACGGATTGCCACCGTATGTGGTGCCATGGTCGCCCGGTGCAAGGGATTTGTCTGCCACCCTCTGTGTCATGAGAAAGGCACCAACCGGCACACCACAGCCGAGTGCCTTCGCACAGGTCATGATATCAGGCTTCACATCATAGTTCTGCCATGCGAACATCTCGCCACTTCTGCCCATGCCGCACTGTATCTCGTCAAGGATAAGAAGAATGTCCTTTTCATCACAGAGAGCTCTCACTCCCTCGATAAACTCCTTCTTTGCCGGGTAAATACCACCCTCACCCTGAATAGTTTCCATAATAATGGCGCAGGTTTTGTCTGTCACCTGAACCTTAACGCTCTCTAAATCATTGAAATCCGCAAATTTAACGCCCGGCATAAGTGGCTCAAACGGCTCTTGATAATGTGCATTGCCGGTGACAGAAAGCGCTCCGATGCTTCTTCCGTGGAAGGAATGGTTCATGGCAATTATCTCATGACCTGCATGACCGTCTCTTGTAAAGGCATATTTCTTTGCAGCCTTGATAGCTCCCTCAATAGCCTCTGTACCACTGTTGGTAAAGAAAATACGGTCCATTTTGCTTGCCTTAAGTACCTTGTCTGCCGCCTCGATGACAGGCGCATTGTAGTAAAGGTTTGATGTATGTAAAAGCTTATCAACCTGTGCCTTTAATGCCTCCTTGTGGTGCTCATTACTGTAACCAAGTGCACATACAGCTATTCCTGCGGCAAAGTCCAGATATGCATTGCCGTCTGTATCATAAAGATGTACTCCCTCTCCATGATCAAGCACAAGCGAAAATCTGTTGTAGGTGTGAAGAAGCTCCTTTTCTGCCTCATCAATGTATGACTGTTTATCCATATTATTGCTCATTGTTAAATTTCTCCTCCGAATCTCCAAGAATAGCTGTTCCGATTCCTCTGTTTGTGAATATCTCAAGCAGTAAGCAGTGCGCGATACGTCCATCAAGAATATGTACTCTTGAAACTCCGTTATCAATGGCATCTATGCAGTTGTTGAGCTTAGGAAGCATGCCTCCGCCGATAAAGCCATCACCTATAAGCTTCTTTGCATCTGAGACTGTGAGTTCTGAAATAAGTGTATTCTTATCTGAAGGGTCCTTGTATACACCCTCGATATCTGTGAGGAATGCAAGCTTTTCTGCTGAAACTGCTCTGGCGATAGCACATGCTGCATCATCTGCATTGATATTGTATGTATTGTATTCGTCATCAAGACCGATTGGACACACGATTGGAAGGAAGTCCTTCTTTAACAGGTCATAAAGTATCTTTGGATTGACATCAGTGATTTCACCGACAAAGCCTATATCCTCTCCGTTTGAATACTTTTTCTTTACCTTTAAGAGGCCACCGTCCTTGCCGCTTACTCCGACAGCCTGCACACCAAGCTCCTCAACAAGTGTAACGAGAGATTTGTTTACCTTATTCAGTACCATCTCGGCAATCTCCATTGTATCGGCATCAGTCTTTCTGAGTCCGTTTACAAATACAGGCTCCATACCGACCTTTCCTACCCATTTGCTGATTTCCTTGCCTCCACCGTGTACGATGATAGGTTTGAAGCCTACCAGCTTGAGAAGTGTAACATCCTGGATCACCTGCTTTTTAAGCTGTTCGTCAACCATTGCAGATCCGCCGTACTTTACAACGATAATCTTTCTGTTAAATCTCTGTATATACGGAAGTGCCTCTATGAGCACCTGTGCCTTTTCCATTACCTGTTCCATGTTCTTATCTGCCATTGTACTGCTCCTTATTTGTTAAATCTTGTTATATTTTCTTCGTTAAGTGTGAAATCATAGTAGTTTAAGTCTTCTCTGAATGTCCATCCCTCTTCCTTCCAGAAGTGGTTTCCAAGCTCATTCACCTTGAAGGCTATGATTGACACCTTGTTGATATGCTCTGCCTGAAGTGCTCTCATGCAGGCAACCACCATGCTCTTTCCGATGCCGCATTTCCTGTAATGCTCATCCACGCATACATGATACAGGCAGCCTCTTCTGCCATCGTGACCGCAGAGTATGGCTCCAACAATCTTTCCATCTTCTACCGCTACAACACTCGTAGTTGGATTTCTCTTAAGAAATCTAAGGACTCCCTCTCTTGAGTCGTCAATAGAACGGATTCCAAAGCCGTGGATGGTCTGCCAGAGGCTGTACACCTCGTCATAGTCATCTATCGTCATAACCCTTATTTCATATTTATTCTCATTACTCATTTTATTAAATCATCCTTATATTTTTATATAACTATCAGCATTATAATGCATCTTTCTGATAATTACTTTCCTATTATTAATTATTACGGGAACATAGGAACCATATTAAGTCCCTCTGCCTCATCGAAGCCAAATAACAGATTCATATTCTGAACCGCCTGTCCTGCAGCACCCTTTACCAGATTGTCAAGAGCACCCATCATAATAATTCTGCCGGTTCTCTCATCAATCACAAAGTTTACATCCACATAGTTGCTGCCCTCAACCCACTTTGTCTCAGGGCAGACACCTTTTTTGAGTACTCTGACAAACTTCTCATTTGCATAATACTTATCGTAAACTGCCTTAATCTCATCATAAGTAGGAAGTGTTCCATCAGGCTTTTTCTTAAGAGTCGCATACTCTGTAGCGAGGATTCCTCTGTTCATCGGAACAAGATGCGGAGTAAAGTTGATAAGGATTTCTTTTCCTGCCGCATATCCAAGCTGTTCCTCAATCTCAGGGGTATGTCTGTGTGAGGCAACGCCATATGCCTTCATGCTTTCATTTACTTCACAAAACAGATTAGGTGTCTTTGCACCACGTCCTGCGCCAGATGTGCCTGACTTTGCATCAACAATAAGTGTATCT
>OLQC01002518.1_pt1 | contig 12032 bp, 7 predicted proteins | sample 1672471 | NCBI WGS metagenome assembly OLQC01 (sample SAMEA3136689, study PRJEB25190) | human gut metagenome | biome: human gut; feature: human-associated habitat; material: faeces | place: Austria | collected 2013
GTCAAAAATCTCAACCTGCGTGGTGCTTTTTTCGATGTCTACATCTTTCCCGATATAAGATCCATACGTATACAGGATACCCATCGCGATCGACAGGGAATAAAACATCTGCCCCATCGCCGCAACGACCGTCATCCAGGAAAAATTCTCCAGATTCGGGATCAGGAAATATTTGATGCCTTCCACGGCTCCCGGTCTTGTGATGGAATAAACAGCCACACAGGCTGCCAGCAGGATCAGAAGCGGCATCATAACCTTTGAAACACGTTCTACTCCATTTTTTACACCTGCAAGAATGACAATAAATACCAGTGCCGCAAAGATCAGAAACCATATTTCTACTTCCATGGAAGAGGTGATAAAACTGTTGAAATAGCCATCCTGTGCAACAAGGTTTGCATTGCCCCTGATATACTCAAACAGATATTTCAGAACCCAGCCGCCGATCACACTGTAATAAGGAACGATCATCATCGGGATGACTGCGTTGATCCAGCCTCCCAGGTGAAACGGCAGGCTCTTTCCGAATTTGTGGAAAGCTCCAACCGGGCTTTTTTTCGTCATACGTCCCAGTGCTGTTTCGGATACGATCATAACATATCCAAAAGTGACCATTAAAATCAGATAGACAAGCAGAAACATACCTCCGCCGTATTTTGCCGCAAGATATGGAAATCGCCAGATGTTTCCAAGTCCAACCGCAGAGCCGGCAACTGCCAGCACATAACCGATGCGACCGGAAAATTTGCCCCGTGCATGCAAGAGATTTTCTGCATGTTTTTTATTTGTGCACATAAATCCCCCTGTGGTAAAAAATCCCTTACAGCAGAAACTGCCCGCCGCAAGGGATTTTATTATTTAAAACTTACAAAATGATTGTTCTCAAGAATCTGAAAATACTTTACGATTCGTGGATAAAGGGGTTCTGCCGCTTCACCAAACCGCTCTTTTTCCAGAGCAGCCAGATCCATGACGGTTCTCTCTCCATCGATAAAAGGCCAAAGATAACTTCCATGTACATCCAGATGTATCTTTGTGACTTCCGGGCGGTTAAATACTTTCTGTGCGATCCCGTTAAAAAAACCTTCATTTTTTACTTCCAGTATCACGCGATCCCTGAAGTCTTTGTGCCACTTCAGGCCTTCGGCTTTTACCGGAATCAGATCCAGATAATTTATCTGTTGTTCCTGTTTCTTTTTTTTCATGCTTTTTTCTTTTTCTTAAGAGAGAAGTAAAACAGGGATGCGATCATCAGTACCATAAGAATGACACCACCGATGTTGCCAAAGTTTACACTCTCTCCGATGCTTGTGTTGATACCAAATACTGCGAAAATTGCCAGCAGGATACCTACCAGACCTTCTCCGGCGATCATACCTGCACAGTACAGTGTTCCGTCTGTGGACTGCTGTTCTTTTGTCTTTTCATCGACATTCTTACGTGCATCCATTACCATACGTACAACACCACCGATCATGATGGTTGCATTCAGGTAAATCGGCAGATACAGACCGATTGCGAACGGCATTACCGGGATACGCAGGATCTCAAGACCCAGTGCCAGGAATACGCCGACAAATACCAGGTTCCATGGCAGGTTTCCGCCCATGATACCTTCTACGATCATCTTCATCAGAGTTGCCTGAGGAGCCGGTACTTCTGCTCCGCCGTAACCCCATGCTGCATTCAGCAGGTAGAGAACACCGCCGATAGCCAGACCGGATGCAAGAACACCGATCAGCTCACCAATCTGCTGTTTTTTCGGTGTAGCACCAAGCAGATAACCGGTCTTCAGATCCTGTGAAGTATCGCCTGCGATTGCTGCGATAATACAGATAACAGAACCGATTGCGATTGCTGCTGTCATACCGTCGATACCTGTTTTGCCGCTTCCTTTGATCGCCATAGTTGCGATCAGCAGAGTAGCGATTGCCATACCGGATACCGGGTTATTGGAACTTCCTACCAGACCTACCATACGGGAGGATACCGTTGCGAAGAAGAATCCGAAGATTACGATCAGTGCTGCTCCAAGCAGAGTTACCGGGATAGCCGGTACTGCCCAGATGATAACAACCATGGCAACGATTCCGATCAGGATAAACTGCATCGGCAGATCCTGTGCAGTACGTGCAGTACTTGTATTTTTTCCGCCTTTTACGCTCTTCATAGAGTCGCTGAAAGTTTTTACGATCAGAGGCAGAGATTTGATCAGAGAGATGATACCGCCTGTTGCGATGGCACCTGCACCGATGTATTTTACGTAAGTACTCCAGATAGCTGATGCACCGCCGCCTGCATAAAGCTGAGCGATTGTTGTGCCTGCTTCTGCCGGATACAGCCAGGTATCAGGTCCGAACAGACAGATCAGCGGGATGATAACCAGCCATCCGAATACAGAACCAACAAACATGTAAGATGCGATCTTTGGTCCTACAATATAACCAACACCAAGCAGTGCCGGGTATACTTCCATACCGATCTCACCTTTGAAAGATTTAAAAGCTGCTGATACGTCTGCCGGGATCACCTTCAGACCATCAACGATAAATTTAAATACTGCTGCAAGTCCCATACCGGAGAATACCGTAGAAGCGTTTGCTCCGCCTTCTTCGCCGGCCAGAAGTACGTCTGCACATGCAGTTCCTTCCGGGTAAAGCAGTGTCAGGTGCTCTTTCACGATCAGGGCATTACGAAGCGGTACCATGAAAAGTACACCTAAAACACCACCGCAAAGTGCGATCAGTGTGATCTCGACAAGGCTCGGCATAGAGCAAAGACCCTCTTCTGCCCAGAGGAACAGTGCCGGCATCGTAAAGATCGCTCCTGCTGCAAGTGACTCACCGGCTGAACCGATGGTCTGTACCATGTTACTTTCAAGGATGGAATTCTTACGCATGATAATGCGAATAACACCCATAGATATAACTGCTGCCGGAATAGAAGCAGAAACAGTCATACCAACTCGGAGTCCAAGATATGCATTGGCTGCTCCGAAAATTACTGCGAGCAAAACACCCATAATAATGGAAGTCACAGTAAGCTCCGGCATGACTCTGTCTGCCGGAATGTACGGTTTGAATTCGTCTTTCTTATTCATTTCCTTTTCCTTTCATACTTTTTTCTTTTAACAATCCGAAAACCTTCGTATATCCGCCCTCTTCCATCTCCGGATCATTATTTACCTAAAATAATCCTTATGAATTGCTCCGCTTTTCCACAGCTTCTGCAATTCCGTATCATCATAGAACTATATTGTACCTAAAATCCGACTAAATTGCAAGAATATAATGCATTTTTCTACTTTTTTCCTGTTTTTCCCACTATTTTTTTGTGCACTTTTTGAGATTCCAGGGTCAAAAATCTGAAATCACACTATGATCCGGACGGAATCCGCACAATTTTCTGTTCCCCTTCCATCTCTGTCATCACAAGCACCGGCATATGGCGTTTACGAAGTGCATGGATCAGCGGATACACCGCAAAAAGATCTCCCTGTACATAGACTGCTTCCGGTTTGGATTTCAGAATCTTTTTCACCTGATCTTTGATCTGTGCTTTCCATTCCTGCTTTTCAAGTGTGGATTCACCGTAAATGCCGTCCCACTCCATCGGCGGAAGATCCGGCAGCTCCATGTGCACGATTCTGGCACCGGAAAACTGCGGAAGTTTGAAAAGCAATGCATCGGCTGCCTCATCTGTGCCAAGATTTACGATCACAACCTGCTCATGGAACTGCTGCTGACTGATCTTGCATGCCTTTATGGCATCTTCGAGCGTACTTGTCGTCATAAGAAATCCGCCCTTATGACAGAATTCTGCACCGGAAAGACCGCTCTCTTCTTTTAATTCTTCTTTTTCAAGACCAAGCCAGCTTTCCGGGAAACTGCATTTATAATTCAGGGAGTATTCTCGCTTCTGAGGCTGAATACAGTAGCCGCCGCGATTGGATGGAAAGATCACGAATGCAATGTCTGTCTCGGAAAGATATTTCTGGCACGGGACATAATCCGGCAGCACCAGAATCTGCTTTTCATCCGCCGGCTTTTTGCCGGAAGCGATCTCTTTCTGATGCTGTTTTAAAATTTCTTCTACACGTTTGTCGGCACGCTCATTGCCCCGATAACGCTCCAGTTTGTTATCGAGGATCATGCCGGCCACACCGACCGCCTTAAAGAACGCCGCATCGTTTCCGCCCTGTGCATCCCATGGCGGATTGAAATTGCCGATCAGGGTGGCAAGTTCATTTTTTTCGCCGGTGTTGTCATTGTTGTCCAGTGGCTGCACAAAAGCCTCGTCAAATTTTTCTGCCAGTTCTTCTCCTAAAATCTCAGCACCCAACTCTTCCCATAAAAGTCCGAAAGCTGCATACGGCACACCATTTTCACGGATTCTGCTATCCCTCTGATGATGGTCGTATTTTCCTCTTCCGATGTCAAAAACAATCCCTTTAAAATCCTCCGGCACCTGACTGCCGCGGTGGATCGTGATCTCCGGATTGACAGACAGCAGAAGTGCAGACGAAAATACATCGTCCGCATGAAACTTTCCGCTGTGGGTAAATGCCTGTGCATCTTTTTCTTTAATTTGCTCCATTAACTGTGTCATGAAATTTCACCTTTCCGATCAACATATCGTCATTTGCATTTTTCAAAACCGGGATGATCACACCGCATTCACTTCCGATCGATTCCAGTTTATTTGGCGGTGCACAGAAGATAACCTGAAAGTCCTGGTTTTTGAAGAAATCAAGCATCAGTTTGATATTGTGGTCACTCATTTTTTCGAACGGCTCATCAATAAAGATCAGTCTTACGGAATTGACTCGCACATTGTAGAGCATGGAGAGTGCCGCCGACAAAATCAGCGTATATGGGATCTGCGTTCCGGCACCGGAATTGTATCCTACCTGTTTGGATAATTTTCCGTCTTTTACTTCCTCGTTGTTGATGATGATCTCGTAGCTCATATAATTGCGGTAATCTGCAAATTTCTGGATCTCCGCCAGATCATTTTTTTCAATGATGCGGTTAATAATATCTTTGATCTCCCGCTCCCGTCTCTCTACTTCGTCATCCTCATAACCCATCAGCTTTGTAAGGGCGATCTGACCGTCCGCCAGATTTCCGGTCTGCTGAAGATACTCTGCATAACGTAGAATTTTGGCATAGTCGGAATTGTCATTCAAAAATTTCACATCAAACTGATAGCATGTCGCGAATTTCAGCTTGCGAAGCTCTTTGTTGATCTGTGCGATGTCTTTTCTTGCAGCCCTTGCCGTCTCGTAAATATTCAGAACAAATTCTCTTTTGAAAATGCTTTCATAACGCATGGTCTGCTCTTTTAATTTCTGCTGCAGATTCTGAAGGTCATCGATCCAGATTTTTCCGCGTCTCTGGTGATAGCTTTTTTCGTACTCAAGACCGATCGGCAGACGTTCTTCTTCCTGCTTGCGGTTGTTGTACGCCTGCTGCTGTCCGTTGATATTTGCCGCAAAACTGCTGACACGTTTTTCCATCTGCTCTTTCTCGGAAAGCTGCATGATGCCGCCCTTTTTATTTTCACCTGCAAGATAGCGGTCGTATTCTGTGATCGCCTGCTCTGCTGCGGAACGGTTGAGCTTTTGTTCTTCTTCCAGATGTTTCTGCTCTTCCGCTTCTTTCGCCTGATACATCACGCTGTCTTTCTTTTTCTGTTCGATTTCCGCTTCCAGTCGGTAACGCTTTTTGCTCTCTTCATCTTTCTCACGTGTTTTATTGCGAAGCTGTTTTTCCAGATCAGTCACACGCTGCGAAAGTGCCATAAATTCTGCATTGTTTTTCTGGGCTTCCAGAAGTTCACGATAACGCACCTTTTCTGCTTCCAGCTCTGCATTTAAATGCTCACATTCTCTGTTGGCTTCCAGATTGTAATCTTTGAAATAATCCAGACTGCTCTGCAGAAAGACATCCTGATTCTGCATCGTATGTCTGCTGCTTAAAATCTCTTTTTCCCGTTTTTCCAGCTGATCCAGTTTTTTCGCGGCTCTTTTGCGGTTCAGCTCGATCGCCGCCCCGCCAAGGCAGTAGCTCTTGATCTTTTTCGTGTTGATGTAAGTAACTGCCATATTTCTGCCGAGTTTTCCTTCTTTTGACATGGCATTATCGTATTTTGTAACCTCGTCCAGCTCAACTGCATGGATCGCACCCAGCCAGAACTGGAAATACTTTGCTGCTGTCTCATTCTGAATCTGAAGATAATGATAGACCGAATCTTCCTCACATTTGATCTTGCGTTCAGCCAGACGCTTTGTATTGACCAGCTCCACATAACGATGTCCGGAGCGGTCCATAACCTGATTGGCAACATCAAAGGCCTGCGGCGAGACCAGGATCGCATAGCGGTGCACACCAAGAAAAGCTTCGATCGCATCACGCCATGCTTCGTCTTTCAGTTCCGATACATATTCACACGCCATGCGGGCTTCTTCATCGATGCCCTGTTTTTTCAGTTCTTTGTTGATCTCCCGGATCAGCTGCGTCTGTTCCTGCACATGCGAATAATCCGCTTTGTTGCGGTCACAGTTTTCAACGATCTTGCTCTGTTCACTGCGTTCCAGCTGCACTTCTTTGAGCTCACGGTCCAGATAAGCCCTGTTTCGCACAATGCTGTCACGTTTTTTACGGATTTCCGCTCTCAGTGCATCGATGGCTTCCTGTTTCTCCGAATTGGAAAGATCGACTGCCGTCAGTTTGCCAAGCGTTTCAAAATGAGAAACCTCGCATTCCATTTTGTTCAGTTCTTCTGCCACATGCAGCAAACGTTTCCGGAACTGCTCCAGCTCTTCCCTTTCACTTTTCCGCTTCTCCAGCTGTTTCTCGAAAGCAGTGATCTGCTGTCTGGAATTGTCGATCGCTTTGGAAACATTCAGTTCCCGCAGTGCGGCTTTTGCTTCCATATAATAACGGTCAAGTGCATCGATCTCCGTGCTCAGTTCTTTGATTGTTTTGATCTGTGCTTCTACTTCAATGCTGTTTTTGCGGATCATTTCTTCTGCCATGCAGCGTTTTTCTTTCCAGGAAAGCATATTTCGATATTTTAATTTAATATCATCCACTTTCAGCTGCATGACACGCTCATCGTATTCTGCATAATCCTTCAGGATCGCATCCAGATCACCGATCTCTTCTTCGATCAGCTCCAAACGGCTGTTGATCTGCTCAATATTTTTCTTGGCATCTTTTAATTTTTCAAAATTGACATCGTGTTCTTCCAGAACCGATTCCCGGATAAATTCCTGGATCTTTGCCGCCGGATTGTATGCCATGATATTTCGAAGTTTTCTCTGATAACGAAACACTTCCTGATACGGAAGCTTCAGTCCGACCATCTGCATAAACAATGCCACTCCATCCTGTTTCTTGCGGAGTTTGACATTGTAACGTTTCTGAAATCCGGACGCATCGTACGGCTTTAAGGCAGAACCGTCTTCATAGACATAGGAAATATCCGACAGATGTTTGTCTTCCATCGCATACCAGTACGTGCCGCGGATATCCGTCACGGCTGTCTCGATGATCACGCCGAGCACAAAGGATTTTTCGTTGATCTGGTCATAATATTCCAGTGCGATGTGGGTATACACAACTGGGATCTTCTCCGCCGGTCTTGCATACACGCCGGCACTCGCATCGACCAGACAGCGTGTATACGAGATCAGATTTCGCTTGCCCACGCCTGTATTATATCCGCTTGTCGCCTTATTAAACTGCGTATCACCGGTGTAGGCATATTTGATGGCATCGAGGATCGTCGATTTTCCGCACTCATTTTCTCCGGAGATCAGGGTGAGATTTTCTGCAACCGGAACGACCGTGTTGGTAAATCCATACCAGTTGATCAGCTGTACATTGCGTAAAACTATTTTACTCATCGCTCTCCTCACTTTCTGCCTCTTCCAGGTCTGCCATGTCCGCTGCCTCGAAATCTTCCTGTTCCACAAATTCTGCCATCACCTGTTTCAACTGTCCGATATCCAGACAGAACTGCAAAGAAGGATAGAGACGCACAGCCCCGTCCTCTTTTGTGATATCGTCACTGTAATCGATCAGGCAGAACCTGCGGAAGGTCGCATATGCCTTTTTAAACTCGACCGGCGTCAGCTCAATATCATAAAGCCTGCATTTGTCGATAATCTCACCGACCGTCACATAGACTGCCTCTTCATAACCCATCCGCTCCAGAAATAAAAGCCACAGCACCAGCAGCAGCTTCATGTGCCTCTGGTCAAAATGATAAAGGTTCAATCGTTTCAGCCCAACCGTTTCTTTATCATCATCATTTGGCTGCAGCATCGCCACACCCATCTGTTCTTCCACAACCACTTTGTAGCCGATCACTGCCAGATACTGGTTCATGTCGTAACGGTTGGATTCGGAGGCCACAAACTGATAGAGCTTTTCTTCTTTGTCTTTTACAAGAAATGTCGTATCCAGAAGCCGCCGCACACAGCGTTTGAACAGATACGCATCCTCGTCGCTCATATTGCTTATAAAACTTAAATCCTGCATATAAATTTACCTCATTGTATTTGTAAAGCGGACATTCACAATCCGCTTCTCTGCGTTCAAAAAAATGCCCTGTAAATATTTTCGTACCCTGTGATCCACAATTCTAACATCTTTATTTTCTCGAGATCACCACATTGCTGATATCGGCAATCTTCGTGCTCACTTTTTCGTCCTTAATACGGACTTTGTATGGAAATTCTGCATTTTTCGCATAAAGCATCGCCGCTGCGATCATCAGTGCCTCTTCTTTTGTCTGCACCCCCTTTTCTTTCAGCTCCATGCTCTCATCCAATCCAAGTGCCTCATCCAGATATGCTCCGACACGGACCGGAGCATATCGGTTCGGTGCACTGCGGAACAGATTCTCCGTCCGTTTCTGCATCTCTTCTTCCGACATCGCATTGGTGTTTAATGCGATATTCTGACCTTCGTTGCGGATACGCCGATTCTGCTCGAATGATTTGTAACCAACGTATTTCTGGTTGATAACACGAGTACATTTTTCCACTTTTTCCATCGCCGCATCCTGCTCTTCTTTTGAAATCCTGGAAACACGGTCCAGGAAATCGCCGAGAAGATTCTCCAGTCTGACACGGCTGCTCCATCTGCATGATCCTCGTATTTGCCAGATTATAATAACTGTTGATGCGAGTATCAATCAGTTCCATATTTTCTTCGTATTCCACACTCAGGAAATACTGGAGTTCCGCCATGTAACGGTCCACACGGGAAATTGCCTGCTCTTTCGGGCAACGCAGACGTTTTCCACATTCTTCGACCATTTTCTCATACATATCCCCATAACGCAGATCCTCGATCCGGTCACGGATGAAAGAAAGCTGGGTCGGGATCAGTCCGTTGTTTTTTACGAAGAAATATTCACTGAAGAACCGGTCCAACATTTCATTTTTCATAATGAACTGCCCGAAACTGTTCATGTCCTGAAATTCGATGACTGTTTTCATGATATCCGATATACTGTCTTTTAAATCAGCCAGCTCATTACGAAGCTCGGTTTCATTTTCCATCATCGGCACCAGAATGTTTGAGTACGGACGTTCTTTTCGCACCGAGCCTTCTTCCGATGCGGATTTCATGATCTCATACATTGAGAGAATGCGGTTTGACATCGTACCTTCATTTTTCTTTTCAGTCAGTTTATCCAGAAAATCAATCACTCTTCGGCAATCCGTCGAAAGATTTACAACATATTCTCCGCTGCGTCCGATCTGCCGTGGCTTGATCCATCCACATTCACGGAAAATGGCCAGAATCTCAGCCGCCTGAAGCTGCACCGCCTCATTCTCATCATCCGCTTCTTCGATCAGTCGCTGAATCTCTTCGTTTTTCAGATACAGCGTGATACTGTCCTTTGCATCCGACTCGTAGAGAACCGGAAGTTCCTTCGAACGGTCGATCAAAATCCGGATACAGTCATAATAAATCCTGCGGTACTTAAACGTAAGCGGTTTAAAAAATGACTCGTTCTTTATGTAATCAAAAAAATTCATAGTTTATTTATCTCCTAAGCTGCTGCGGCATTTGCATTGATCTGGTCGATCACTTTCCGGATTCCCATCCATACGTTCAGATCCGTAAAAATGTCCACGACACTTCCCTGATCCGTAAATGGTGCCTCCTGAAGCACCGACAGATCTTTCATCATGCCATTTTGCACAATGTATTCCACGATCTGATTTACGAAATAAATCTGCCTGCTGTCCAGGCTGTTTTCATCCAGATATTCTGAAAATGCTTCTTTTGCAGCGTTCATATCCAAGCCGACAATTTCACGGACAAATTCTCCGAGCGGCTTCTGTCCGTACTCCGTCTCATACTCTTCTTTTGTCCCCAGTTCTCCCCAGAGGATCTCTTCCAGAAGCTGTACATCCGCCGCTGTCAGCGGCTGATTATTCTTCAGCCTGGCAATCGCCTCATTATCCTGATGCCTGCGGACATAATATTCTGCTTTCGCTTTATAATTTTTCAGGTCATCATTTTCCAGCTCCGACTCTTTCCATTCCATCGCCAGAAGTTCATCCGCAAAATCGGTATCATACCGCTTTCCTTCTTTTTCTTTGATATATTTGATCAGTTCCCGCAGATTTTCACGGATATGTTCAAATTCATCCACACCGGCCGTCTCCAGATAATCCGTGTGCAGGATCTGATTCAGCAGTTTTTCCTGTGCTTTGATCTGCGGAATATTGGCAACACCTGCCACCGCACGCACCTTTTTCAGAAGATCCTTTCTCGCTTTTCCATATTTATTTCCCATCAGATAAGCAAGCTCAATCCCATAGATCAGTGCGTCAAAACGAACGGCGGACGCCTCTTCCTGATCCGGCATGATCAGCGGTGCAACCTCCTCCTGAACGGTCAGCGTATCCTCGTAACGGATATTCTGATAATTCTCCGGATTGGAATAATATTCCACATATTTCAAATGCTGACGCACCGCAAAATTATCCCGGCTCAGTTCCTGTACTTTTCCCTGCATACTCTCAACCAGGTTTTTGCGATAGGCGATCAGTCTTTCTGTCTGATATTGTAAATCCTGCAATTTATACGAAATCTGAAATTTCAGGTTAAAAATCGCACTCTGCAAAGGCAGCCGGACTGCTGTCTCTTTTCCCTTCTGCATCCGGAAAAACTCGAAATTCCCACAAAAATCAAAAATATAGAATTTCTGCTTATCCTCACCATCCAAAAGTCCCGGACAGAGCCTCGTTCCACGCCCGATCATCTGCCAGAATTTTGCCTTGCTCATTACCTTTTTAAAAAAGACCAGATTTAAAATTTCCGGCACATCGATTCCCGTATCCAGCATATCAACGGAAATGGCGATCTGCGGCAGTTTATCCGGCTCCGAAAACTGATCGATCAGACTCTGGGAATGGCTGATACGATTATCGATCACTTTTGCATAGTCATCTGGATACTGCGGATATTCCTTTCGAAAAACTCTGAGTATTTCTTCTGCATGCTTGTGCTTTTTCGCGAAAATAATTGTTTTTCCAAGCTTCTGCCCATAATCAATCTTGATGCCATTCGTCATCAGAATATGCAATACCTGTTTTATGGTATCTTCATTAAAAATCCAGGTATTTAACGCGGATGAACTGATTGATTCCATTAACAAATTTATAGAGAAAAATTATACGAAGAAAATAAGCCTGGATCTGATTGCGGATGCGGTACATGCAAACAGATGTTACATCAGCAGAATATATAAGGAACGGACAGGCGAGAAACTGTTCGAAACGATTAATCGGAAAAAAATTGAAATTGCCAGGAAATATATTGAAGACGGAAAGATGAGAGTTTATGAAATAGCAGACAGTATAGGATGGGAAGATACGGCATATTTTTCACGTGTTTTTAAAAAATATACAGGATATTCCCCGAAGGAGTATGAGAAACTTTACCGGAGGTAAATCGTTATGAAAAAATGTCTGATACTTCTTCTGATGTTGCTGATGT
>OLQC01002522.1_pt1 | contig 12022 bp, 8 predicted proteins | sample 1672471 | NCBI WGS metagenome assembly OLQC01 (sample SAMEA3136689, study PRJEB25190) | human gut metagenome | biome: human gut; feature: human-associated habitat; material: faeces | place: Austria | collected 2013
GTTGATTTTGAAGAAAATAAAAAGAAAAGAAGTTTTAAAAGAAAAATGGTGCTGGCCATAATCCCCAACACCAAGTTTGTCTACAGTCTGAGCCGGTGTTTTTAAACACCGGCTTCATTTGTTATATGGCAGCTGCTTCATAAAGAAAAATGGCTTATTTACTGATTTTTGCTTTTGCAGAAAGTCCCTTACTCTTGAAGAGCTTTTTGTAGGCGGAAAGCTTGCTTGCTGGTACTTTTACTTTCAGCTTCTTGTAGTTGTTTCTGCCGGCTTTGGTGAAAGCACTTTTTCCTACGGTACCGGAGGTAAGCTTCTTGGACTGAATGCTGACAGAAGTAAGGGCCTTGCAGTCGTAGAATGCTTTTTTGCCAATGGAAGAAACTTTGGAGCCAATCTTTACAGTCCGTAAAGCACTGCAGCCCTGGAAAGCACTGGTGCCGATGGAAGAAATATTCCTGGCAATGGTTACTTGTCTTAGCTTCCGGCAGTTTTTGAAAGCTCCGGAAGCAATGGCTGTGACTTTATAGGTCCGACCGTTTGCCTTCACAGAGGAAGGAATTGCTGCAGTCGTGATGGCTTTGGACTTTGACCGCTTTAAAGTAACAGAGGTACCATTTTTATTAACTGTGTAGACATTGTAAGAATCACTGAAGGATTTCACTACTGTAGTCTGAGGTTTATCATCTTTGTTATTTGAACTTGAGGTAATCTGGAAATCTAAGGTAATAGTTCCAAAATAGTTGTTCTGGCCTGCAATGGTTACAGTGGCAGTTCCGACTTTTTTGTTATTGCTGTAGGTAACTTTATAATCCTGTCCTTCTATAAGTTTTTGCTTTCCAAGAGTAATAGTTGGAACTGGTTTTAGAGCTTTTCCAGTATAAGCATAAGTCGCTTTAACTCCGGTTACAGATGCCTGAGAAAGGTCGCAGGCATAACCAATGTTGTTCTTACGTGCATATGTGATGGCAGCTGAGTTAGGGGAGGCATAAATGGTAGCGTAGTATACATGACCGCCGGAATACCAGTAGGAGCCTTCCCATACAATGTCATCCCCGATGTTGATTACGCTGTCTGGCAGAGTGACTGTTTCAAGATTAGAGCAGAAAGCAAAAGCTTCCTTTCCAATAGTGTGGACACCGTTTTCAATTACGACTTCCTTCAGATTGGGCATATAATTAAATGCATTTTCTGAAATACTGGTAATCCCGGATTTTATAACTATTTTTTTTACCTGATTTTTCATGGACTTCCATGCCGTGCCGCTCCAGAAACTGTAGCCGCCCTGAGTGGAAGAAACGGGGAAACAATCGTTTTCATCCGTGGAGATATTAAGTGCACCCTGACCGGAAATGGTGAGAACACCATTTGCAAAATCCCAGGTAGCATTTTCACCTGCAGTACGGTAAATCTTTTTGGAGGCTGTGCCGTCATTTGCATCAATAGAGTAAAAATTAACAGTATTGGCATTGGAGGCGTAGTAAACAACCTTGGAATCTTTAACGACAGGCTGGCAGTCGGATACGGGCGCAGCAGTGGTGTATTCCCTGCTAAGTACATTTCCCTTACCATCAACAAAGAGGTAATGAAGAGTACTGGAAGAAAGCGAATCATCAGCAGCTGCGTAATTTTCTGACGAAGAATCGTCTGTATTTTCATATTCTTCCCAGGAAATCATGAAACGGTTTTCTGTGATTGGAGTGATCTTTACCCCCATAAAACTCTTTCCATTGCCAGTGTAGTTGGTAAGGTATTTTACAGAGGTTGCTTCTTTTGAAAAATCGGAAACAGGAGTAATTGTAAGGTAAATATTATGAGGAGTGTCACTTGTCACATTGTCATACTGGGACTGGTCGATGGTCGTTCCGATACACAGTACACTGTCAGCAGAAACAGCCATACCATCTACGCTTGCGTAGCAGTTCAGTGCCCATACGGAAGTACGGGAACCACCATAAGGAAGAAGCTCGATAGTTTTTTTATCAAGGGTGGAACTGTCGTATCTGGAAAGTTGGGTACAGCGGGAACCCTCGCTTTGCTCCAGAACATACAGATAAGAGGACTGCGATTTGATATACTGGGCAAAGGAGTGCCACAGATCACAGCTTACGATCTTTCCGGTCATGGAAGCCTGGTCAACGGCAATCATAAGGAATCCCTGATGTCCCTGTCCAACAGATTCATCTACATAGCCTTCATGACCGGTTACAATATAGAGAGTTCCGTTGGTTTCTGTCATTTCCACACATCCGTAATCGAATGGATAACGAACCTCTCCTCCAAATAAATCCGGATTGCTTGTAATGGAAGCCGCACCGCTGCGATTCCAGTTTGTATCATATCGGATGACACGGATAACCTCGGCGGAATTATCTTCGGCGGTGTTATTTTGTCCCTCTACCAGGTAATATCCATCAGATCCTGCATAAAAACCACCCCATAAAGGAAGCTCCATGGGAATTTCTCTTTTGTCTGTAATCTGCAGGCTGTTGTCATAGTATTCAATACCGACGCTGTTTGTTTTGCGGAATACTCGCATATAGCCGTTGGAAATAGAAATAAGGTCAGAAGAACGCCTTAATTTAACACTAAGGTTATCTTGCGCAGTAGGGGTGAGAGAGGCTGCCTGTACCTGTCCTGGAAATGCCAGCAGATATAAAAACAGACAGCAAAATAATAGGGATGTCAGTTTTTTGATCTTTTTCATAAGTTTCTCCTTGCTGTGTTGCTTTTCATGATTCTTATTATAATAAGTTTTGGGTAGAGTTGCAATCATAATGATAATGTTTACAGCAGAAAAAGTGAAAAGCTGTAAAAAACAGCAATTCTACATTTTTTATGGAGATTTCTGACATGGCACCTACCTGTGGAACTGTTTTGTGAGACTCATCAATAATAAGAAGGAAATCATCACCAAAGTAGTCCAGAAGTGTATAGGGCGGCTGTCCTGGTTCAAGACCGGAAAGATGCCTAGAATAATTTTCGATTCCGGAGCAGAAGCCGGTTTCCCCGCTCTCTGGCGAGGATTTTTCTAATTTAAAAATTTCTTCAATTCATCCATAAAGGTACTGACATCTTTAAACTCCCGATACACAGAAGCGAATCGCACATACGCCACCGAATCCAGATCTTTTAAATGGCTCATCACGATTTCTCCGATTTTCGTGCTGGAGATTTCTTTATCTTCGGCATTAAAGATGTCGCCTTCTATGGCATCGATCATGGCTTCCAGCTTATCGCTGGCAATGGGACGTTTGTAACAGGCGCGGCGGACACCGTTGATCAGTTTATTGCGGTCGTACTGCTCACGGTTCAGATTCTTCTTGATTACTGTTAACGGGATTGTCTCCACGTTCTCATAAGTGGTAAATCTTCTTCCACAGGAATCGCACAGTCTTCTGCGTCTTATGGAATTGGTCTCTTCCACTGGTCTTGAATCTACTACTCTTGTATTATCCTGATTACAGTATGGACATCTCATGTATTTATTTCCCCTTCCTCATGTCTCCCCTTCTGCCATACAATCCGGGCAGCAGACTTTCCTCTTTTCTGTTTGCTCAGTAACATAAAACGGACTGAATTACCTATTTCTTATTATACTTTAATCATAGAAAGTATGTCAATAAACTCCATACATATTTTCAGACTTTTTGCATAATATCATAAAAAACAGGTGCTTTTCATGCGTATTTGCGAATTAAAGCAAAAAGAAGTGATCAATATCTGTACCTGCCGTACACTTGGCTGTCCGGTGGATGTGGAATTTAACTGTGAAACCGGATGTATTACCGCCCTTGTGGTTCCCGGACCTGGCAGTTTCTGCTTTTGTTTCTGGGGAGCCGGAAGTGAATATATAATTCCATGGAATTGTATCCGGCAGATCGGAGATGACATTATCCTGGTAGAAATTGATGAAAAGTATTGCTGTAAAAAGGCTTAATTCTATTTTCCCAATTGTCAAGGGGCAATAATTTTTATATTTTCCCGAAAAAAGAATATTTATCCTCCCACGTGAGAATCATTGTTACTGTTCACTTCGTTCTCAGCAGCATGCTTCGCGATGCACAAAAGGAGGATTCAAATAATGGCACTTAACAAAGTTGAAATTTGCGGAGTCAATACATCGAAGCTTCCGGTACTGAAGGCAGAAGAAAAAGAAGAGCTTTTTCGCAGGATCAAGGAGGGTGATGAAGAAGCCAGGGAACTTTACATTAAAGGAAATCTGCGGCTGGTTCTCAGCGTGATCAAGCGTTTTTCCAACAGCAGCGAAAATATGGACGATCTTTTTCAGATTGGCTGCATTGGGCTTATAAAAGCAATTGATAATTTTGACACTACATTGAATGTAAAATTTTCCACTTATGCAGTGCCTATGATCATTGGAGAGATACGAAGGTATCTTCGTGACAATAACAGTATCCGGGTGAGCCGGTCTCTGCGGGATATTGCTTATCGAGCAATTTATGCAAAAGAAACCTATATGAAAACAAATCTGAGGGAGCCTACCATTGCGGAAATTGCCAGCGAAATAGGGATAAATAAAGAGATGATCGTATATGCTATGGATGCGATACAGAATCCGGTGTCACTTTTTGAACCGGTTTATACGGAAGGCGGGGATACGCTTTATGTGATGGACCAAATCAGCGATAAGAAAAACAAGGAGGAGACCTGGGTGGAAAATCTGTCCCTCCGGGAAGCTATAAACCGGCTGAATAAGCGGGAACGGCATATTATTGATCTGCGTTTTTACGAGGGCAAAACTCAGATGGAGGTAGCTCAGGAAATCGGGATTTCTCAGGCACAGGTCAGCCGGTTGGAAAAGAATGCGCTTAAAACCATGCGGAATTATCTGAGAGCGTGACGGAAATCATAAATCCCGGCATCACGAAATCCGCTCCTTACATGGTCTGCTGCATGAATATATTGCAAAATCGCTGGTTGTTGGCCAGCGATTTTGCTTATTATGCTTCTATTCCAGAATACGTTTGAAAAAGGCCTTCTGCAAGATGTGCGTCACAATTTGTGGGAGATTTTGTCCGGATGAGGGCGCCGTAGCGGGCTACGGCAACCGAATTCGGGCAAAATATACCGCAAAGTGGGGCGTGCAGATTGCGGGAATGATTTTTCAAGTACGCTCTAACGCCTTTTCCAATTCTTTTATTACAATTTTAAGAGCTTTAATTCTCGCATACTTCTTATCTACAGATTCCAGGATATGCCACGGTGCATAGGCAGTGCTTGTCTTGGCAAGCATTTCATCTACGGCCCCTTCATAAGCATCCCATTTTTCGCGGTTGCGCCAGTCTTCGTCGGTGATCTTCCACTGTTTTTCAGGGTTGTTCTGGCGGTCGGTGAAGCGGGCCAGCTGGGTGTCTTTGTCGATCTGGACCCAGAATTTGATGATCACGGCACCCCAGTCGGACAGCTCCTTCTCGAATTCATTAATCTCGTTGTAAGCACGTTTCCAGTCGTTCTCGCTGCAGAAGCCTTCCAGACGCTCTACCATTACGCGGCCGTACCAGGTGCGGTCGAAGATGGCAATGTGACCGTCTTTGGGCAATCTGGTCCAGAAGCGCCAGAGGTAATGACGCGCCTTTTCGTGAGGTTCCGGGCTGGCGATTGGATGGACCTCAAAGCCACGGGGATCAAGGGCTTCTGTGATCCGCTTAATATTGCCTCCTTTTCCGGCTGCGTCCCAGCCTTCATAAGTAATGATCACCGGCACACGCTTGCGGTACAGACGGTTATGCAGTTCGCCCAGCTTCTTCTGGAGATGCTTCAGCTCTTTCTTGTATTCTTCATCCTCGATCACCTTGTCTGTCAGTTCGATTTCCGAAAGCTTCGGCATTTTCTCAAGCGGAAAAATGTTTGGGAGAAGCGGTGCGCTGTGTGTGCTGTTCTGCAAGGCTACCTCAATGTTATTTACCATTATTTCAAGAACCTGAAGTTCTACGAAGTTGCGGTCTTTTGCATCAATAATATACCATGGTGCAATAGAAATATTCGTATCTGTCAGATAGCGGTCGAAAACCTTCTGGCAATGTTTGTAATGTTCGTTCTGCCACTTGTCAAAGGCATCCACACGCCATTTTGTATCCTGCTCTTTGTTAAGCTTCTCAATACGTCTGGTCTGCTCTTTTTTGTCAATCTGCATGAAAAATTTCAGAACCAGATAACCGTTGTCTGTGAGCTGTCGCTCGAAATGTTTGATGCTGTCGATCCGCTTTGCATAATCCTCTTCTTCCAGACCATTCAGACAGTCTTTGCAGGTCTGCTCCATCCAGCCAGAATCCAGAAAGGTAAATTTGCCGGCTTCCGGAATCTGATTGAAATACCGGTACAGAAATGGTCTGCGCAGTTCATCCTCTGTAGGCTTTGACATGGTTGCTACTTTAAAGAAACGGGGATCAATGTATTTGATCACTCTGCCGATTGTGGTACCTTTGCCAGATGCACCCCAGCCTTCAAAAAGTACCAGCACAGGCAGCTTGTGTTCTTTCAGCTTCATCTGCTGCTGATACAGCTTCTCGCCAGCTTCTTTAATCCGTTTCTTCAACTCCTCTTTTTCCGGAATCTCCTCCGGGATCCAGGTTTTCAGCATAAACACGTCCTCCTCACGTACTATTATTTTCAAACTTAAAGCATTTTTTCTGTTAAAAGCAAATTCTATTTTTTTATATTCATATTATTTTCTGCATTATAATATAATCATTCCCATTTTGCACGAATTTAACAAACATTTAACCGAATTTCGATTGCGATCGTTATCCTCTTATATACAATCCGATATTTTTGTGTTATTATTAAAAATCATATTTTGTGTAGGTTTTACGACACATAGCGTTTTGTATGTTACACCTTTCTTTTCGCAGCTCAGATGTTTAAATTCACCTAAGGAGGAAGTCCCATGCCTTTATCTGTCTTCATAGAAATGACCCTGTCTGCCATCCTTACCGTCTGGTCGCCTGGCCCCAATAATATTCTTTTGCTGTCCACAGCCAGCAAATACGGCATTTCCGGTAATATCCGCTTTATGACCGGAATCTGGAGCGGATCTCTCACTTTGATGTGTCTTTCCGGACTGTTCTGCAGCACTCTTGGAAAAATCATTCCAGGGATCCAGCCGGTTATGAAATATTTTGGCGCAGCTTATATACTCTATCTTGCCTGGCAGACCTGGCGCAGGATTCCACCCTCCGACAATGTCCAGGACAAAAAGCCAACCTGGCTGATGGGATTTTTCCTGCAGCTGATAAATGTAAAGATCATCATCTATGGGCTGACCATGTTTTCCGCTTATATTCTGCCCTATGAAGCAAGGGTTCCTATACTGTTTTGCTTCGCCGTATATCTGATGTTTCTTGGAGCCCTGGGGAATCTGATCTGGGCATTTGCGGGAAATATACTGAAAAGATTTTATAGCAGCCATTATAAGCTGATGAATGGAATCATGGCCCTGCTGCTGGTGTGGTGCTCTCTCAGGATCACTGGATTACTGTAAGACAGACCAAAAACACCTCCCGGAATATGTTGGTTACTCACATTCCGGGAGGTGTTTTCTATAGGGTACTGTTCAATTTATGAGGCACATGTATCAAATTGATACACGTTATGCTGTCTTACTTAAATGCGTCCACCAGCTCCTGACCATCGTCATATCCCTGGTTTTTCAGTTCTTCTACAAACCACTGGTCTACGCCTTCTACCGCCTCTTTAAAGGAATCAATATCCATATCCTCTTTTGCGGTAAAGGTAACGCCATTTTTCTCTTCCCAGCGGTTCATGATCTCATTGGCACCGGAGCGGTTGATGTAACGCTCATACTCAACAGCCATTCTTCCAGCCTTGTCTACAACAGCCTGCTGCTCTGGTGTAAGGCCATCATAGATATCCTGATTGATACAGAAGAACAGACAGTCATAGATGGCATCCCACATGGAGCAGTATGGCTGAACCTCCTGTACACTGGCTGCGTCGATTGCAGGAAGCGGATTCTCCTCTCCCTCTACGGTGTTCTGCTGAAGGGCTGTGTAAGTCTCGGACCAGTTCAGGTTGGTTGCATCTGCCCCCCATCTCTTATAGCATTCCATAAGAAGATTGGAGCCTGCAACACGGACTTTCAGGTTCTTCATATCGTCCACCGATTTTACTTCACGCACACTGTTGGTCAGTTCACGGAAGCCGTTCTCCGCAATACCCATGCAATGCAGTCCATACTCACTGAGGATTTCCTTCATCTTCTCTCCTGCCTCACCGTCAAACTTGGCATCTGCGTCTTCCACAGAATCATAAATAAACGGCAGGGAGACTACGTTAAATCTCGGATCAAATGCAGAATAAATCAGGTTGGAATGCATGGAAATCTGTACCGGGTCTCCGTTCATCAGTGCCTGGATTCCCTCGGACTGGTTTCCGTTTGTCAGCTGGTCTGCTGCATATATGTTTACTTTTACTTTTCCTCCTGTAGCTTTTTCCATCAGCTCGCCGAACTTGCGGCCGCCATCAGCCCAGGTAGAAGTCTCAGTTGTGGAGCATGCAAAATTCCAGGTAGTCTCCTCCCAGCCAAGGTCACTGTAATCGCCAATTCCGGTAAATGCCTCTACCAGCTCTTCTGCATCCTCGTATCCCTGGGATTTCAATTCCTCAATGAACCACTCATCTACACCGTCAACAGCTTCCTTAAAGGACTCAATGTCCATATCCTCTTTTACAGTGAAGGTAACGCCGTTTTTGTCTTTCCAGCGGTTCATGATCTCTTCATCACCGGAGCGGTTGATGTAACGTTCGTACTCTACGGCTTTCTGTCCTGCCTCGTCTACAACAGCCTGCTGTTCCGGTGTAAGACCATCATAAATCTCCTGGTTGATACAGAAGAACAGGCAGTCATAGATGGCATCCCACATGGAGCAGTATGGCTGAACCTCCTGTACACTGGCTGCGTCGATTGCAGGAAGCGGATTCTCCTCTCCCTCTACGGTGTTCTGCTGAAGGGCTGTGTAAGTCTCAGACCAGTTCAGGTTGGTTGCATCTGCGCCCCATCTCTTATAGCATTCCATAAGAAGGTTGGAACCGGCAACACGGATTTTCAGGTTTTTCATATCATCCACAGATTTTACTTCGCGGACACTGTTGGTCAGTTCACGGAAACCGTTCTCTGCAATACCCATGCAATGGAGTCCGTACTCACCAAGAATTTCTTTTAATTTCTCACCAGCCTCACCGTCAAACTTAGCATCTGCATCTTCTACAGAGTCATAAATAAACGGAAGGGAAACTACGTTAAATCTTGGGTCAAATGCAGAATAGATCAGGTTGGAATGCATGGAAATCTGTACCGGGTCTCCGTTCATCAGTGCCTGGATTCCCTCGGACTGGTTTCCGTTTGTCAGCTGGTCTGCTGCATATATGTTTACTTTTACTTTTCCTCCTGTGGCCTTTTCCATCAGCTCGCCAAACTTGCGGCCGCCGTCCGCCCAGGTAGAAGTCTCAGTTGTAGAGCATGCAAAATTCCAGGTGGTTTCCTCCCAGCCAAGATCACTGTAATCTGCGATCTCATTGAAGGAATAATCCCCGTCTCCGGCTGCAGAAGCTGCGGATGAGCCGCTGTCACCAGAGGAAGAATCTCCGGAATATGCACCATTTTTAGCAAGTGCTCTCGGAAGAGCCGTTGAAGTTACCGGAATATAGGTAACCACAAGAAGCACGGCCACACAGGCTGCCAGCATGGGCATAACTGCTTTTGAAATTTCCTGAAGGGTAACCTCCATGCCTTTTTTGATCTTGATTCCGATTGCCACAAACAGGTTGACACCAACCGGCGGAGTTACCTGTCCAATTGCAAGGTTTACAGTTGCCATCACACCAAATGCAACCACATCATAGCCAAGTGCTTTGCATACCGGAAGCATAACCGGAATAAAAATGTACATAGCAGAGTTTGCATCGATGAAGCAGCCTGCAATCAGGAAAATAATGTTTACGATCAGAAGGAAGGTAAACTGGTTATGTGCAATGCTTCCAAGAAGCGCTGAAGCTGCGTCTGCGATACCGAATTTGGTACATACATAGGAAAACAGGGAAGCACTTGCTACGATCAGCATGATTCCACCAGTTGTTTTCGCAGAATCCACGCAAATGTCAAACAGGTCTTTTAATTTAACCTCACGATAAATCACCATACCTACAAACAGACCGTATACAACAGATACAGCCGCTGCCTCAGTAGGAGTAAAAATACCGCCATAAATACCACCCAGAATAATAACCGGCATTAAGAATCCCCAGAAAGCATCCTTAAATGCATCCCAGCGCTCTTTTGCAGTCGCTTTCTTCTGGGCTGGCTGAATGCCTTTTTTTCTGGCTTCCACCATAACCACGATCACAAGGGCAACGCCCATCAGAATTCCAGGTACGATTCCTGCCATGAACATATCTGCAATAGATACGCCTGTGATAGAAGCATATACAACAAATGCAATACTTGGCGGGATGACAATGGCGATGGAGCTTGATGTTGCCATCAGGGCTGTGGAAAACGGTGCGCTGAAGCCTCCCCGCTCTACCATTGCCGGAATCAGAACTGCTCCAAGTGCTGCTACAGTTGCAGGTCCGGATCCGGAAATTGCGCCGAAGAAGCAGGCTACAATAACGCATACAATGGCGATGCCACCTCTTTTATGTCCCACGCAGGTATCTACGAATCTGACAAGTCTTTTGGAAATTCCGGCTTTTGCCATGATATTTCCGGAAAGTACGAAAAATGGGATAGCCAGAAGGAGAAATTTACTGATTCCGGCATACATATTGGTTGCAACGATGGTAAGGGAGGTTCCGGAGTACAGGATTGCACAGACGGAGGACAGTCCCAGACAGATTGCAATGGGAACTCCCATGATCAGGAAAACAAAAAATGAAATAAAAAGAACTGCACTTATCATTTATTTATCCTCCTTTTTCAGATTGCCTGTACAATAGTCAAGACAGTATTCAATAAAATGTAAGATCATACATCCGGATCCGATTGGCACGAAGGACCAGAATATCCACTCCGGCCAGTTCAGAACGAAGGTACGTTTTCCGTTTTCCAGCTGTGTGATTACTTTTTCCATACCGAACCAGAATAAGATTGCGGTAAAAATAATGCACAGAACAGTGGTAAGGATAACAGATGGTTTTTTCAGTTTCTCAGGGAGACGGTCTGTAACCAGTGACAGGTTAACCAGTTCTCCTTCGCGGCATGCAAGTGCTGCAGCCATTAAGGTAATCAGTACAAAGACTGCGACCACAAGTTCCTCGGTAAAGGACCAGGAACGATGGATCACTTTTCGGGAAAAAACATTTCCCACGGTCAGAACCAGTATCAGCAGGGTAGACACTACCAGAATACAATTTTCTACTGCTGCTACTGCATTCATGATTTTTTTGAAGACTTTCATGATCTCTCCTCCTCTTAATTTACTTGTCAGGTTTTCGTCTTTCGTAAAATGGAACTATCTGTTATGCAGCCGCAGTACGATCCTGCCCGGCAGGGCTTTTGTGTAACAGGAAGTTCCAACGGAATTTCCTGTTACACAAAAAAAATCCGCCCCTGAACTAGGGACGGACCATATTAGACCGCAACCACCCTGTTTCCCCTTTGAAACAAGTACGAAAAGACAACGTACCGACATACGCGATTCCGATAACGGGGAACAACCGTGGAAACCTACTTGATGCAGTTCTTCACTTCGTATCTGGTTCCTGTTTGAAAAAACGGATACTTATGAAGCGTTCGGCTTCCCTTCTCGGGGATGATCTTCAAAACAGACCTGACGCTGCTTTCCACCGACACAGCTCTCTGTAGACAAGGTGCTTCTGTTTCTACTTCTTCCCTTCAAGGAATTTAATCCTTTTTTAATTTAGTTGTTTAACGAACTGAAGTAATTTTACTACTAAAATTCGGGGAAGTCAAGTATAATTATGCAATTGCTATTTAGTGTGTTGAAAGTTGTTCAAGGCGGACGCACTCGGACAATGGTGATTG
>OLQC01002523.1_pt1 | contig 12021 bp, 12 predicted proteins | sample 1672471 | NCBI WGS metagenome assembly OLQC01 (sample SAMEA3136689, study PRJEB25190) | human gut metagenome | biome: human gut; feature: human-associated habitat; material: faeces | place: Austria | collected 2013
ATACATCAGCAAACAGGAGTTCGAAATAGAGAAATGCAAAATCAGACAGGAGTAGAAAACTATGAAAATAGCTATTGTTACAGATAGTAACAGCGGAATTACACAAAAACAGGCACAGGAGTTAGGCGTATTTGTACTTGCAATGCCATTTCAGATTGATGGTGAGACTTATTATGAGGACATTACGCTGACACAGGAAGAATTTTACAAGAAACTGCGTGAGGGCGGAAATATTTCTACCTCTCAGCCATCACCAGGCAGTGTAACAGATCTGTGGGATAAAATTTTGCAGGAATATGACCAGATCGTTCATATTCCGATGTCAAGTGGACTTTCCGGCTCCTGCCAGACTGCAATTATGCTGGCTCAGGAAGAAGAGTATGATGGAAAGGTCTATGTAGTCAACAATCAGCGTATCTCCGTTACGCAGCGTCAGTCAGTTATTGATGCAAAGAGTATGGCAGAGGCAGGATACGATGCAGCGGCAATTCAGAAACGCTTAGAGGAGACAAAATTTGACTCAACCATCTACATCACGCTTGATACGCTGCATTATCTTAAAAAAGGCGGAAGAATTACACCGGCAGCGGCAGCATTAGGAACAATTCTTCGCTTAAAGCCAGTTTTACAGATTCAGGGTGAAAAGCTGGATGCTTTTGCAAAAGCCAGAACGGTAAAGCAGGCAAAAAGCATTATGATAAAAGCAGTAAAAGATGACTATGCATCCCGCTTTAAGGAGTGTCAGGATGAGATGCAGCTTTGTATTGCATACACTGGAGATATAAGTGCAGCGATGGAATTCCACAAAGAAGTGGAAGCAGAATTTGGAATTACAGACATTATGATGGATCCGCTTTCTTTAAATGTATCCTGCCATATCGGACCGGGAGCATTAGCACTTGCCTGTGCAAGAAAATTATAAGATTTAAAGTGTAAATTCTTGGTAAAATTGATTGACCAACCACAAAATATTGTGTAGAATTGAAATAGTTTAACTTGTTAATGTATAAAAGCAAGTAACATATCATGGTAAAACCAAGGAGGAAAATGAAAATGGCATTTTGTGGAAATTGTGGTACACAAGTGGGTGATGATGCAGATTTTTGCCCGAATTGTGGCCAGAAATTAAAAGGGGAGATGGAACAGCCGGCAGAGCAGGCAGCACCGGTACAGGAACAGCCGGCAGAGCAGGCAGCACCGGTACAGGAACAGCCGGCAGAGCAGGAAACACCGGTACAGGAACATCCGGCAGAGCAGGAAACACCGGTACAGGAACAGCCTGCAGAACAGGCAGCACCGGTACAGGGACAGCCGCAGCAGGGACAGTTCCAGAGTCAGCCGCAGCAGGGACAGTTCCAGGGACAGCCGCAGCAGGGACAGTTCCAGGGACAGCCGCAGCAGGGACAGTTCCAGGGAAGACCACAGCAGGGACAGTTCCAGGGAAGACCACAGCAGGGACAGTTCCAGGGACAGCCACAGCAGGCACGCCCGCCTAAGAAACCATTTAAGATGACGAAACAGTTATGGGCATTGCTTATTGCAGTCATTGCAGTTGTAGTAGTTGCAATTGTTGCACTTGTGGTAGTGAAGAATCAGAAAAAGAAAGTAAATATCAACGATTATATTTCTGTAGAGTATAACGGATATGAAACAGCAGGAACAGCATATGTTGATTTCGACGAGACCGGATTCAGTGAAGCTGTTATCAAGGCACAGGGAAAGAAACTTAAAAATGTAAAATCTCTTGATGACCTTGACTGGAGTGACCTCACAGATTTGATGGGAAGTAGTAACTGGGATTTGATTGACAGTATTACTTTTGATGTGAAACCGGATTCAGACCTGTCAAATGGTGATGTGGTAACCGTTACTGCTTCATGGAATGAAGATTATGAGAAAAAAGCAGGGGTTAAAATTCTTTCCAAAGAACAGGAATTTACAGTAGAAGGACTGGAAGAAGTAAAAGAAGTTGATCCGTTTGAAGATATCGAGGTAACCTTCTCAGGAACACCACCTTATGTATATCCAAACTGGACCAATAATTCAGATGATGATTACTTACGTTATCTGTGGTTCAATTTTGAAGATTATGACAGCCTTGATGTTGGTGATACCGTAACTTTAACAGTTGATGAGTCAGAAGAGAATGCATTGGCAAATGGTTACAAATTCACACAGACATCAAAAGAATATATTGTATCCGGAGTAGATTCTTATGTAACATCTGCTGCAGATATTTCAGCAGACAATCTGGATTCCATGAAAAATGAAGCAACAGATGTGTTAGATGCATATTTTGCAAATAACAATTCCTATATTGGAAATTCCGGATTCAGCTATGAAGGTTCTTATTATCTGGTTGCAAAGAACAGTGATACATGGGGTGATACAAACGTCCTTTATCTGGTATTTTCAACAACTGTAACCAGTGCAGAAAATGCATTTGAGCCGACTGTAGTATACTTCCCGGTAAAATATACAAATATTATGGCATTATCCGATGGAAGCCAGAGCTTTAATACATATGGTGATATCGAAGGATATACTGATTTAGAGTATGATGACGGCTGGTACAATGTTGATGGTTATACAGATGGAGCACAGATGTTTAACGATCTGGTTGTAACTCAGAAGGTTGATTATACTTACGAAGTAACTGATAATTTAACTCAGTTTGGAAACTAAAGGAGAAGGAAATGAATTCTGGAAATGATTTTACAAAGCACATTCATGTGAAAAATATTATTCGTCTGTTATCTATTTTATTAATGGTATTTTTCTTTGTGCCATCATTCATGGTATCCTGTGCAGGATATGGAAATATTAAAATTAGTGCTTTTAAAGCTATGACAGGTATTAAAATCGAAGGCGAAAGTGTATCTGATCCAAAAGTAATCTGCATCATAATGCTGCTGCTTCCAATCGCTATGCTGGCTCTCTGGTGCTTAAAGAGCGTATTAAAAGACAAAATTGCTGCAATCGCATCCGGAAGCTGTGCAGTTGTTGACTTTATTTTCTGGATTGCACTTTGCGTCGGAGTAAATAAGGAAGCAACAGATAATTACTGTACAGCGAAAGTTACAGCCGGATTTATATTTAATATATTGTTTATTCTGGCAATTGTAGTGTTGGATTTGTTGATTATTATCAACGTACTTCAGGCTGAGAAACCATTAATCAGACAGAAAATGATGAACGGATATCAGGGAATGCCACAGCAGAATATGTATGGAAATGTGCCACCACAGCAGGGACAGTTCCAGGGACAGCCAATGCCGCCACAGCAGCAGGGACAGTTCCAGGGACAGCCAATGCCGCCACAGCAGGGGCAGTTCCAGAGCCAGCCAGTACAGCCACAGCAGCCAGTACAGCCGGTATGCAGTAAATGTGGTGCTCCGCTTGTAGCTGGAAATAAGTTTTGTACCAAGTGCGGAAATCCGGTTGCATAAACTGGAATATGAAATAAGTAATAAGTAAACTACGAGAAACACGCTTTGCGAGTTTCTCGAGTTATCACGGTGCTCACCAAATCTGCATGCAAGCATGCGATTTTTCTCGCTACTCGCGTAAATAAGTAGAAGCCCCATCGTCTGATTATTCAGAGGATGGGGCTTCTTTTCTGCGTGCTGCAGCATTGCAGGCTCAGGATTTTATACAGCCTGACTGTGGAGCTGTTTCTTTTTCCGGTTCTTCCAAACAAGATAGGAAATCATAAGTGGTACACCGGCACCAATCCATGCTACCGGGCTTGCCAGACGGACTGACCAGTATCCATATGGATTTAAAAGGAGCCATACGACACCGACACGGCAAATCATTTCAAAGATACCGCTGACCATAGGCATGATACCTTTTCCAAGTCCCTGCAAAGAAGTACGATAAAGGTAAATAAGAGCAAGAAAGAAGAAAAAGCAGCTGATGGTATTTAAGTACTGTGTGGCATAACTGTAAATGGCTTCCGTCGGTTCGCTTAAGAAAAGGGAAACAATGGAACGGCCAAATACAGTACAGATGAATGCAGCAATTGCAACAGTTCCAAGGGCGATTCCAAAGGCCTTCTTCATGCCATCGAAGATGCGGTCATATTTTCCGGCACCTAAGTTCTGACCACAGTAAGTAGACATTGTGGTTCCAAGAGCCGGCATTGGCTGGGTAGAAATCTGTTCTACCTTGGATGCAGCAGTAAAGGCTGCAACAGCACTGGAACCAAATACATTTACTGCAGACTGAAGAATCATGGAACCAACAGCTATCAGAGAGTAGTTCAAAGCCATCGGGATACCAAGTCCCATCATCTGGGCGGTTGTCACGCGGTCGATGTAGTAATCACTTTTTCTGGTGCGGAGAATCGTGAATTTACGGTACATATAAATAAGACAGAGAACAGCGGAAATACCCTGTGAGATTACGGTGGCATATGCAGCACCTGCAACATTTAATTTTAAAGTTACAATACAGAATAAATCCAGCACAATATTAAGAGCGGAGGAAAACAGCAGGAAGTATAATGGAGTCTTGCTGTCACCAACACCTCTTAAAATTCCGGAAACAACATTGTACATCATACTGGTAATGATACCCCAGAAGATAACCCGGATATAAGAGTCTGCCATATCAAGAATATTATCCGGTGTGTTCATAAAGATTAAAAGCTCCCGGGAAGTAGTAACAGTCAATGCGGTAAGAACCACGGAAATGATTATGGTTAAGAGGAAGGATAAAGCAACAATATGCTTTAAACGGCTTTCATCCTTTGCACCGAAAGCCTGTGATACCATAACACCGAATCCCTGAGCAAGTCCGGATGCAAAACCAAGCACCAGAAACATAATAGAACCGGTTGCACCTACAGCAGCCAGGGCATCTTCTCCTAAAAACTGTCCTACAATGATGGTATCTACCATGTTGTAGAACTGCTGGAACAGATTCCCGAACAATACAGGAAGTGAGAAGAGAAGGATTAATTTCAGTGGATTTCCGATTGTCATATCTTTCGTCATAATTATAAGCTCCTTTCAAAAAAATTTTGCAGAAATATTCTGCACTATATGAGAAAAAAATACTATATTCTTAGGAAACGGGATTAGTATACATTGGTAAAATAAAAATGACAATGTAAAAATCAATCTAATTATGGTATAATTCGCTCATGAATACGAATTTAGAATATTACAAATTTTTTTATTATGTAGGAAAACTTCACAGTATTACATTGGCAGCAGAAGAACTGAATGTTTCACAGCCGGCAGTGTCCCAGGCAATCCGTAATTTGGAGCGGGAGCTGGGAACCACCCTTTTCATGCGGACATCCAGAGGGGTGCGTCTGACTGCAGAGGGGCAGACACTTTACGGCTATGTGCAGCGGGGCTATGAGACCATCCGGGAAGGCGAACGCAAATTCCTTGAAATGCAGGAGCTGACCAGCGGAGAAGTATGTATCGGAGCCAGCGATATGACACTGCAGTTTTATCTGCTTTCTTATCTGGAACAGTTTCATGAGCAGTATCCGAAAATCAGGATTACAGTTACCAATGCACCGACACCGGAGACACTGAAATATCTGCAGAGCGGCAGAATCGATTTTGGTGTAGTCAGCACGCCTATGGAGACAACGAAGAATATGCATGTGATTCCGGTGCGTGAGATAGAAGATGTCTTTGTGGCAGGACGAAAATTTGAATATTTAAAGGGCGGTAAATTAAGCTATAAAGAATTGGAACATCTGCCGGTTATGTGCCTGGAGGGAAATACCTCTACCAGAAAATATGTAGAGGAATTTCTGCTGGGAGAAGGCGTTGTGATTCATCCGGAGATAGAACTTGCCACCAGCGATATGCTGATACAGTTTGCAAAAAGGAGCCTTGGCATAGCAAATGTGGTCAGGGACTTTGCCCAGGAAGAAATTGAAAAGGGGGAACTGTTTCAGATTATATTTAATAAGAAGATTCCTGCCAGACAGTTCTGTATTGTTTCGGATGACAGGGTTCCGTTGACTGCGGCAGCAGAAAAATTATTGGAATTATTACAACATAAGTAAAACTTATATCGAGTATAAGGAATATTGACTTTACTTATAATATCTGATTCGGTATAATCAGAAAGTAAGAAGCAGAGAACTGGTTTTTACACCGGTTCTTTTTTGCTTTACAGGAAATAGCTTTCCTGTAAAGTAAAAAACGCTCCGCGAGTAGCTCGTAAAGCGTGTTTCTCATAGTTACGCGAGCAGCGAGAAGAACATATTTCTTATTATAAGGAGGAAATAAAAATGGTTACAGCAGTAGTTGGTGCAAACTGGGGAGATGAAGGAAAAGGCAAGATTACTGATATGCTTGCAAAGGAAGCAGATATTATTATCCGTTTCCAGGGTGGTGCAAATGCAGGACATACTATCGTAAATGATTACGGAAAATTTGCATTACATACCCTTCCATCAGGAGTGTTCTACGGACATACCACAAGTATTATCGGAAATGGTGTTGCACTTGATATCCCGAAGCTTTTCAATGAGATGAAGTCTATTACAGACCGTAATGTACCGGCACCTAAGCTTTTGGTTTCTGACCGTGCACAGATTGTTATGCCGTATCATGTGCTTTTTGATCAGTACGAAGAGGAGCGTCTTGGCAAGAAATCATTCGGTTCTACCAAGTCAGGTATTGCACCATTTTATTCAGATAAATATGCAAAAATCGGTTTCCAGGTAAGTGAACTTTTCGATGAAGATACTTTAACAGAAAAGGTAGACCGTATCTGTGAAATGAAAAATATTATGTTAGAGCATATGTACCACAAACCATTACTGGACAAGGCAGAGCTGTTAAATACATTACATGAGTACCGTGATATGGTAGCTCCGTATGTCTGTGATGTTTCTTTATACCTTGATAAGGCAATCAAAGAAGGAAAGAACATTCTCTTAGAGGGACAGCTTGGAACCTTAAAAGACCCGGATCACGGAATTTATCCAATGGTAACATCTTCTTCTACATTGGCTGCATATGGTGCAATCGGAGCAGGAATCCCACCATATGAGATTAAGAAAATTGTTACTGTATGTAAAGCATATTCTTCTGCTGTTGGTGCAGGCGCATTCGTCAGCGAAATCTTTGGCGAAGAAGCAGATGAATTAAGAAAACGCGGTGGAGACGGCGGAGAATTCGGTGCAACCACAGGACGTCCAAGACGTATGGGATGGTTTGACTGTGTGGCAAGTAAATATGGCTGCCGCATGCAGGGAACAACCGATGTAGCATTTACCGTGTTAGATGTTTTAGGATATTTAGATGAGATTCCGGTTTGCGTAGGATATGAAATCGACGGAGAAGTAACCACAGACTTCCCTGTAACCACAAAGCTTGAAAAAGCAAAACCTGTATTAAAGAAACTTCCGGGTTGGAAGACAGATATCCGTGGAATTAAGAAATACGAAGACCTTCCGGAAAACTGCCGTAAATATGTAGAATTCATTGAAGAACAGATTGGATATCCGATTACCATGGTTTCTAACGGACCGGGAAGAAATGATATCATTTATCGTTAAGAATAAAGGCAGATTGTGATGATAAAAAATGTAATCTTTGACGTAGGAAATGTGCTGGTAGACTTTTGCTGGGAAGAAGTATTTCATAAGCTCGGTTTTGAGGGGGAAACTTTTGAATGTGTGGCGGATGCTACCGTCCGTTCCGTAACCTGGAATGAATTCGACCGGGGAGCAAAGCCGGATGAAGAGATTATTGCTGCATGCATCAAGGAAGCACCGGATTATGAAAGAGAAATAAGACTCTTTTATGACCATGTAGGAGAGACGATTCATACTTATCCATATACGGTGCGGTGGATACGAAGCCTTGAGAAAAATGGATATCATACCTATATATTATCTAATTTTCCAAAGAGCACTTATGAAAAAGCAACAGAAGAACTTTCTTTTGAAAAGGAGACTACCGGAGCAATCTTTTCCTATCAGGTGAAGTGCATCAAGCCGGAAGCGGAAATTTATAAGCTATTGCTGGACAGATACCATTTAGTGCCACAGGAATGTGTATTCATAGACGACCGTCCGGAAAACATAGAGACGGCAGAAAAGCTTGGCATTACAGGCATACAGTTTCAGAATCAGCAGCAGGCAAAAAGAAGGCTTTTGGAACTTGGTGTCGTATCCGGTAGTTAATAAGTAAAGATTATGTAAAAAAAGAATAATTGTCTATTCGTTTCTTGCATTTCAATAGCGAAATGCTTATAATGAGCGTAAGCAGACGGGTAGCAACGCAACTGGCAGGAGTTACTCCTGCCAGTTTTTTTACAGTTACGCAGTAAGCAGGGAGAATACAATGAGGATAACAGGTTTAAAGAAAAAGCTGATAAGTCTCATAGTGGCTGTTATTATGACGGTTTCAGGAATGTATGTTGAAAATATCAACATAGATTCTTCCTTTGCATGTGAAGATACTGCGAACCAGAATTTCACACAGGCAGCACATTTATCCAGACCATCAGAGAGCTGTACAGAAGAACTTTTGGGAACTCGGGAGACCGGCAGGATTGCAGCGGGATACCGCAGACTGTCGGAGAAAAACAGCGATTTGGAAGGAGCAGCATTATCACTGGAAGCAGTATTGCCTGAAAATCAGGCAAAAGACGGCTGGAACTTTGAATTACGGAAATCAAAGGATGTTTTGGACAGCAGGCGTGTCATTATAGGCTATATCCATCATCAGGATGGAGCGAAGGACTGACTATCACAAGTTAGAAGCAATTTACCTGTGCGCAGAGGAGCATAGGTTTCTTTGCGTACAATATCAGGTCATAACTGTGATAGGAGGATAATAAAATATGGCACAGGATATTGTAGTAGCGCTTATGGGCGTTATGGCAGCGGCAGCAGTTGCTGTATGCTGGTGGTATGAGCATCATGGCAGAGAAGATGAGACTTCTTCTAAAGAGGAACAGGAAAAGACGAAAGAAGTATAAAGGAATAAAAGAAGATAGAGGGCTTGTAGCAGGAAAGGACAGAATATGAGAAAGACAAAAATTATATGTACATTAGGACCGGCAACAAAGGATGATGAAGTATTAAAACAGTTAATGGAAAATGGAATGGACGTGGCGAGAATTAACTTTTCCCACGGCTCACAGGCAGAACATAAAGTAACCATGGATCGTGTAAAAAAGATGCGTAAGGAACTGGGCAGACCGGTTGGAATTCTCCTTGATACCAGTGGACCGGAAATTCGGATTGGACAGCTGGAGGGCGGCAGGGCAGAGCTGCTTCCGGGAGATACCTTTAAGCTTACTACTAATGATATTATGGGAAATAAAGAGCGGGTCTCTATTACTTACAAAAATCTGGCACATGATGTCAAAGCCGGAACCAGAATTCTGATTGATGATGGACTGATTGAAATGCTGGTAACCAATGTGACAGAAACTGAGATTACCTGTAAAGTAGAAAATGGTGGTGTGATTTCAGACCGCAAAGGAATTAATGTACCGAATGTAAATCTGTCCATGCCTTATATCAGCCCGAAAGACCGCTCCGATATTCTATTTGGAATTGAGCAGGGTGTAGATTTTATTGCAGCATCTTTTGTACGCTGTGCAGATGATGTGCTGCAGTTACGGAAAATTATGGCAGAGCAGGGCTGCAATGACATTAAGATTATCTCTAAAATCGAAAACCGTCAGGGTGTAGATAATATTGATGAGATTCTGGCAGTGTCAGATGGCATTATGGTTGCCAGAGGAGACATGGGAGTGGAGATTCCGATTCGTGAAGTTCCGGCAATTCAGAAGAAAATTATAAAAAAGGTTTACCATGCAGAAAAGGTTGTTATTACGGCAACCCAGATGCTGGATTCCATGATGAAGAATCCACGCCCGACCAGAGCAGAAGCAACAGATGTTGCCAATGCTATTTATGATGGAACCAGTGCAATTATGCTGTCTGGTGAGACTGCTGCCGGGAAATATCCGGTGGAGGCATTAAAAACCATGACAGAGATTGCGGAATATACAGAAAATGATATTGATTATGAGAAACGTTTCCGCCAGCTGGAGAAGATTGATAATCCGGATGTAACCGATGCCATTTCCCATGCAACCTGCATGACTGCCATTGACATCAATGCGGCGGCAATTGTTACGGTAACCAAATCCGGCAAGACTGCCCGCATGATTTCAAGATATCGTCCGAAATGTGCAATTATCGGCTGTACCCCATCGGAAAAGAGTTATTATCAGATGAATCTTTCCTGGGGCGTAACACCACTTATGATACAGGAAGAGACGGATACAGAAGCATTGTTTAATAATGCAATGGAATCCGCAGAACAGCATGGATATGTACAGCATGGAGATCTGGCGGTTATTACAGCTGGAATTCCATTGGGTATTTCCGGTACCACCAATCTGATTCGTGTAGTAGTTACGGGACACTTAAAGAAATAGGAGCGCAGATGGTATGAATGAACAACCAAAATTAGCAGTGCTGATTGATGCAGAAAATGTATCCAATAAATATGTGAAACTAATTATGGATGAGGTCAGCAATTACGGGGTGGCTACTTATAAGCGGGTTTATGGAGATTATTCGAATCCGAGCGTATCTGCATGGATGAAAAATATGCAGGAGTATGCTCTGACACCGGAATTGCAGTGCAATTATACTGCGGGAAAAAGTGCTTCAGATTCGGCATTGATTATAGATGCCATGGATATTCTTTATTCCGGCAAAGTCAGCGGTTTCTGCCTGGTGTCGTCAGACAGTGATTTTACCAAACTTGCCATGCGCTTAAAGGAAGCCGGTATGATGGTAATCGGAATGGGAGAGGAGAAGACACCGAAGTCCTTTGTAAATGCCTGCGAGAATTTCAAGTATCTTGATTTACTTTATAATAAGGAAGAAGCAGAGGAAAAACAGCGCACAGCCACCACAAGAAGAAATACGAATGCATCTTCGGAAAAGGATGCCGGGGACAATGACAACCTTCCGAAGCTTTCGGATATTGAAAAGGAGGTAATCTCCATTATCCGGAGCAATGCAGAGGAAAATGGCTGGATTAATATTTCTGAGCTTGGAATCAATCTGAGCAAACGTATTCCGGGCTTTGACCCACGAAATTACCAGTGCAGTAAACTTTCTACCTTCTTAAAGAAGTTTAGGAGCATTGAATTAAACCCGATTGAGAATCCACACAATAAGCTGTTGAAGGTTGTGTATGCAAAAATAAAAGAGTAGCGGGAAGAAAAATAGAAGCAGAATATAGAAAAAATACCTGGAATGGCATCTGATGTTCTTTAAAATCAGATGCCATTCCTGCCATTATGTCATTGCTTAACGACTTCAATGAGAATATAATTACCTCAGACGATGTGTCGGAACAATTAGAGTATATGACAAAACGCGAAAAAATATTGAACCGACAGAAAAGTTTCTGTGGAATATGGCTTGCATCGGATGGCAGATATAAAACCAAAGTTCCAACTGCGGATGATGGAAAAAAACTGATTGCCAAGCCTACCACAGGAGAACCCAATGAGGATGGAACCATTACGATTTGTCAGGAGGAAACTAAGACATATCACAAGGATGATGATTTTATTTTTCTGGATAAAACCGGAAAAAGAATTCATGACCATGCTATCAACAATGTTATCCGCAGATTAAATGGTGTGAGGAATGAAAAAGATGCTTTTGTCATTGATGGCAGACCATCCGGCAATCATAGTATCAGACGTACCACGATATCGGAGCTTCATGAAGCTATGGTAATTTCTGAGGATACACTAAAGACATTTGCAGGACATAAGGATATTTCCACGACCCAGAAATGTTATATCCACCAGACAAAAGATATCACAGAATATGCCGAAGAATTTGCAAAAGTACTCGATTCTTAAGCAGTAAAAAGTTGTAACCCAACTGTAACCCAAAACTGGCTACAAACAAAAAAACAGGAAGCCTTGAATTTGGTATGCTCCCCATATGGTAGACAATGGAAATATCCAAAAATCTATCATATG
>OLQC01002524.1_pt1 | contig 12009 bp, 14 predicted proteins | sample 1672471 | NCBI WGS metagenome assembly OLQC01 (sample SAMEA3136689, study PRJEB25190) | human gut metagenome | biome: human gut; feature: human-associated habitat; material: faeces | place: Austria | collected 2013
CGTAGCGAGCTACGGCAACTAAATGAAGGCAAAATATACCGTAAATTGCGGCGTACAGGTTGCTGGAATAATTTTTCAAACACGCCCTAACACGTTTTATTGTTTTTATCATCACTTCTCATTAATAATATGCAGAAGAATAGGCTTCATAAATGATTCTCAAGACATATAGATTTAATTATCCAGTATATGGGGTTACCATTCTCTAAGCTCTCTTCAATTTTCTCATGATAAATCGTTTTCCTATCGTCATTACTCTTTGTAAATAACAATTTCTATAAAATATAATATAATAAAGAAGTACCGGACAAATTATGCATACCACTGACTTAAGCAACAATGTTAAAAAACCTTTATCTGGAATAATCTGACTAATAAAAAACGTTATTATAACTACGCTCAAAGCAGCAACAGCATATTTTATTAACATAAAACAGTATGACCACATATTTTCATCTTTAAACAACAAGGAAAACACGTTATAAATCATCCATGGAATTCCCAAAAACAAAAGACTAAGAACTGTAGATAACAGCACGCCATAAAGCCCAATATATCGAACCATAATTATATTTAAAATCAGATTTAATAATGCTGTAAACAATGGTCTGAATCTATCTTCATACCATATTCCTGCGGCATCTTTATATGCACCAATCATTTGATCTATTTCATAAATATAAAAATAAACCACAAGACAAATAATAATCGAGTAATCTAATAATCGTTCTTCTCCCATCCATAATTTCATAAAAGGCTGAAATAGCCCCATAAAACAGCAACAACAAATAGTACTAATCCATGAAATTCCAAATGTCATGGTATTGAAATCGGAATAATTTTTCTTACTATTCTCCACAATCAAACTATTACCGATACCCGCAATGGTAGATTGATATAAAATATAAATTATACTAATAACCGCAGATAAAATGAAATAATAATTCTGATAAAGAGCCAAAACTGATAAACCCAAAAAGGCCGATATAACTATAGAATCTGCAGACTTTAAAATAGTACTACCAAATTTATTCGTTACTAGTCCCAATACTTTTTTTTGAATATCTCGAATTGTTTTTTTATCAAGTTCTCCTTTTGGTTTATATGACGGATACATTTTATCAACTTTAGTAGCAGTAAGTACATTTGTCATAATTTGTGCCAAAATAGATGAAAACAAATAAAAATAATAATTATGAACTGCAACTAGCGCAAATATTTGAATAATATATTGAACAGTATTAGTACAAATCAAAATTTTACTACTTATATCTGTTCTTTGATGAGCATATAATAAACTATTTTTATAAGCAAATAACCAATAAGAAAGTACTGTATTAGCTAAGTACATCAAATATAAAATATATAAATTTAAAGATTCTGGAATAGTTCCAGCGATTAGTTTAGGTAAAACAGGTAATAATGATACACCAATAGCTAAAACAACCAAACCGATAATATGAAAAACCTTTTTATACAAATTCATTAATGCACAGATTTTTTCCACATCGTCTTCAGCAATTGGCGCATACATACTGCATATCAATGCTGCTCCTATTCCCAATTCTGCCAAATTCAAAACTTGAAGAATAGATGAAAACAAATTATTTAAACCAGCATATTCAATTCCCATGAAATATATCATGATTGTCCTCATGATAAAGGGCATAATAATTTGGTATATTTTTTGAATAAATCCAAATGCAATGTTTCTACCTGCATTCCGTGTTCGTTGAATTTTCATACACATCATCCCCAAAGTAATTTCCATTACCGTTTACTTTCTATAATGTCTTTAGGAGCTTTTCCCATTTATCTCCTATAGTTTTAATGTTGAAAGATGAAGCCATTTTTATACTTTCTTTTCCCATTCTTTGTCTCAAATCTTCATCTTTTATCAATTCTAATAATTTTTCTACATATAAATTTTCATTTTCATCTTCGATTAGAAAACCATTTATTCCATTTTTAATAATTTCACTTGGACCTGTATGACAATCATATGAAATTAATGGTAATCCCATCGTTACTGCTTCCAACAAAACCATAGGAAAACCCTCATATCTAGAAGTCATTGCATAAATTGATGCACCTTTATAATGCGAAACAACATCTGCAGTCTTAGGTTCAAAAACAACTTGTTTTAACCGCAATTTATCACATTGCATTTTTAGTTCTTGTTCTAGTTCACCATCTCCAAGTATTTCTAATTTCCAATCTTTTATATCCTCTTCTATTTTTGACCATATATTTAGAAGGCGATCAAATCCTTTTTGATTTGTCAATCTGCCTACTGCAATTACTCGTTTACAACTAACATCACATTTTGTATCTGAGCTAAAAGATATAGGATTGTAAATCTGCTCCATCTTTGAAGATACAATTTTCGCTTTATGAATATGCATATTAAGATCCGCCTTAGTTAATACAACAATCTTATCCGCATACTGTGCTGCAATATTTAAGGCATTTTTTCGTTTCGGATCTGTTAATGTATGATCATAATTAAAATGTTCCCACGCTATTAACTTTATCGGAAGCTTCTTCATTGATGGATATATCAAAGAGGTAAGTAAAGTATCCACACAAATCAAAACATCAAACTTTTCTTTTTTTAAAATCCATCTAATTTTTTTTACTGGATAAATTTTTGTTCGATAAAAATGCTTTTCTAGCTTGCCGTGCATTACTACATGAATTTTAATTCCTCTTTCTATTTCAAAAAAAGAGTTTTTCCCTGGCCAAATGCTCAAAAAGGAGACTTCATAACCTCTTCTTTTTAATTCATTCGCAACTAAAATAGAAACTCTCTCTGTTCCACCAGAACGAGATATGTTTCCACTTACAAAACAAATTTTCATTTTTTTCTCCATATTCATCTTTTAATTTTTCCCAATATTCTTGTATTTTAAATAGAAATTATTATTATGACTATAACAGTGGATGTGGAAGCTTTTGAGATTCCTACAATAATACTTTCCGGCTTCTCTCCTATTTTATCTGTTTATAATTTTCTTAACTTCAAGCAATCTTTCAAAGTTTTTTTCACCAATAAACATTTTAATTTTATATATTAATTTCTGCTTTGGTGTTTTCCAAGAGGCATTGTATTGATGGATACTAATAGTATTTGAGGTTCTATGAACTTTACCAGTATCATAATCCTTTGCTGCAAAATAATCCGTAGGATATATATGTAAATCATCAATATCCTGCTCACAATTATCTCGAGATAAACCTTTTTTTACTAGATAATCAGTAATGTAGTATGGACTTGGCTTAAGATTCAGATTACCATCTTCTTGATAAAAGCTAAGCGAATCATACATATCTCTTAAACCTTTTATAGTTTCATTACCAGCTTCTCCGCCAAAGCCAATGCCACCATTAATCCAAATACCACCTTCAAATCCCATATATCCTTTATTATGTCGCAGTATATCAAGCGAAGCAATTAATTCAACATCTGTGTCTAAATAGAATCCCCCATGATTATAGATAATGTCAAATCGTGCATAATCAGGTACAAATCCCCATTTGCATTCTTTGTAGGCTTCAGCCATGTATTTATTTTTATTCAAATCATAATTCGATTCATTCCACTCAATGATTTCGTAATCTGGACAATACTTTTTCCAACTCTCTATGCATCTTTTGTCTTTTTCCGGTATTGGATTACCCCCAAACCAACAATAATGTATTTTTTTTGGAATCATATCATAACCTCCTAAAACTCTTTTTTGCAACCTCTGGCATCGCCAGAAGCATAAAAATTAATGGTCCAGTTGTTTCCCCTCTTAGTGTTGTATTATAGAAAAAGAAAAACATTGCTAATAGTGCAACCGTCTTTATCATGCAAAAATCCTCATCATTCATATACTGTCTTTTTACATTAAAAAAAATCTTTACAACTACACACAAAAACAGGGCAATACCCACTAAGCCTGTTTCTATAAACAACCAAATATAGTGAAAATACTGGTAGTGAAGTGCACCATATCTTTGGTAAAACTCACTTACAAAAAAATTAGTATACTCAGCATTTCCGATGCCCACACCTAATAAAGTCAAGCTTAAATCACCTTTGAATATTTCATCGATTATCCTAGACATACCAGATAATCTATTTAAATCACCTACTCCATCATAACCTGAATCTCTCGATGCATATTCTAAAAATCCTTGAACAGTAAAATTATCTGCATAATTTTGACCGTTATCATTCAAAAACACAAATAATCTAATGAAGAATGAAAACACAATTGATACTAGCAGCACACATAATAGAATTCGAAACATCGACTTAAAATCAACTCTTAATGTCAGCAAAATTACCACGAATATTATAAACATTTCAGGAATAAATACCTTTAACTCCGATAATGCAGACATAACAAGAGCCGCGCAAATTACTGAAAGAAAATAAATCAGATTTTTTTGACCTTTAAAATACTTAATTGTAACAAAACATGTTGTTAAACATAATAAAAGATTCAATGGTGCATTACATCCTGAATAATTCCAAAAAAATCCTCCAATCATATCGCCAACAATAGTACCAAAGGAATATGATACAAAAAACCTTTCAATAATACACAATGGTAATGACAACCAAAACAGCTTTTCTAGAAAAGAAAATAGCTTTTTATATTCTTTCATTGTTAAAAATGTCGCACAATTGATATAGCAAATAAACATTCTTGTGTTATTCCGTAATCCCCAAACAACAAGAAATGGATTTTCTAAATTGACTAATGAACTACATATCATAGAGACAAAAAGCAACAAAATTAAGGCCTCTGTTTTTGATACGCGCATTCCATTAGCTGCTCTTACTCGAATGGCCATCAGTAAGACAAAAATATTTATTATATCTCCAAAATACAAAATCATTCTTGGAAAATTAAACGTATAAACAAGAATAATGGATACTGCGAAAAAAGCAATTGCAAAAAGCGAATATTCTGCGCCTGTCCACCTTTTCCTTGTCACATACATAAGATAAGCACCACCTTCCATTCAAATTAATCTAAAAACTCTTTGGAAGAGGATACATTTCCAATGATTTTTGCAGGGATACCACCCAAAATAACTCCTTCTTCCAAACAATCCTTATTGACAACTGCTCCAGCTGCCACTATCACATTATTTGCAATACTAATATCACCAATTATTTTAGCTCCAACACAAATTCTCACATTATCACCAATTACCGGACATTTTGAATGAATCCCATCATTTCCGATACAGTTATTTCCGTATAATCTACAGTTCTTTCCAACACGAGTATTTCCATTAATCACCGTTCCTTGTGTGTGAAAAAATCGAACGCCTTCATCAAATACATTTTCTCCGCATTCAATACCACAGCGCCGCCCCACTCTATTCATTTTTCTACAGGCGAATAAATAAAGTATGGCATTGAAAGGGTTTCGATTTCTTTTTGAATAATAATATGAAGTCCACCTCAACTGCTTGGTATATAACCAAGCATTATAGTCAGGATGAGATTTAACTATTTTCAAAAATTTCTGATACCCGCCTTTTGAGCTTAAATACATATTTCTTTCCGATTTTATTATTCGTTTTAACTCTTCTCTATTAGAAATTTCCATTTCAAACTTGGTCTCCTACATTATCACATATTTTTACAATTTTTGCCGGATTACCCGCCACGATGCAATTATCAGGTATATTTTCTAATACAATTGTTCCAGCTGATATCTGCACATTATCTCCTATGTGTATTCCACCAGCAACCACACTATTTGTATATATCGTAACATTATTTCCAAAAGAGGGGATATCTGCACCCCTTTTGTATGCGATGGATTTCTACCTACTGTGACACCCTGAAAAACAGAAAAATTCTGTCCTGCATCTTTACAGTGAATTACACAGCATTGTCCATGGTAGACAACGAATCCCCCCAATATTTCCGGTAATTTCAACTTGGCGTTTATTAGGAAATAATACTTTAATTATTTCTACTAATAATTTGTGATGTTTAATTCTAAATTGATAAACTGCCCTAAAAGGCAGGTTATATACAAGAGCCCAACATAAGCCAAATATACTCTCCGCTTTCGGTACCGAATACGAAATCTTTCTTAAATCTGTTTTTATAACATTATAGATTGATCTATCCAACACACAAATCAATACAGGAATAATACATCTCCAAAAATTTAAATAGAGTACAATTCTTTTCATAATTAAAATCTCCTATTTTCCCCATTAATACTAAGTTTCCCTAGTAGAAGAATGCCAGGAATAAATTTAATTCTTATACAAAAATTGAACACTCTCTGTTTTACCGGATTTTTCCAGAATGGATATCTTGCAATGACTCTTCGAATTTTGTCATCCGTTGTCATTTTCCAAATATGATTATATAAATCAAAACTCGGTTCTACTTCCGATCTTCTTATAGCCTTTTGAACGCACGTTCTGTATCTACCAAGAAAGTATCTATCAGTTCGATAGAGAAATCTCTTAGGATCAATAAACTTTCCTAGTTCAAGTTCAATTTTTTCAATCTGTTTTTTTTGTCTCGTAAATTCATTATCGCGGTATTGATGTGTCAATGAATTTATATTATTGCAACGATAAAAGTATAACGGATCATTAATATAACAAATACTTTTAGCTTTCTGTAAATAAGCAATATCAAATATAATATCTTCAGAAATAAACTCCCGCTCTGAAGGAAATTGAATATTATTATCTCTAATGATTTCCATAGAATATAATGCGTGCCACACTGACATTGATAGAATTGCATCTTTTTTTGCTTCTGGTTTACTCGCAACCATTTCCAAAAGCACTTTATCAATTATTTCTTCACCACAAAAAACTTGTCTATTATAATATGCAGGTACAGAAACAAGTTCTCCAGAATCATATGCCATTGTATAACCGCAGTAACTTGTGTCTGAATTATATTCTTCTAATGCATTGTGAAGTTTCTGAATCATATTAACATCTGTATAGTCATCAGAATCAATAAAAGCAACATATTTTCCTGTTGCATATTCGAGGCCAGTATTTCGCGCCATCCCCAAACCCGCATTTTTTTTGTGTACCACAGTTATTCGAGCATCATTATTTGCTAGACTATCAGCAAGTTTACCTGAAGAATCTGTTGACCCATCATCGACAAGAATAATCTCCATATTTTTATATGATTGATCCAGCAATGTTTTTACGCATTTTTCTAGATATTTTTCTACATTATATACAGGAACGATAATACTAATTAAATCATTCATTGTTATCTCTCTTCCTAATCTATATATCCAAATGATTGCGATAGTTTTCCTACCATTTCATCTTTCTTTTTTTGAGTTACATTTCCTCTGTGAGTATATTCTTCTCCAAATATTACACTTTGCTCCATTGCTACATGATTTTTTGCAATAAACTCCTCTATTGTACAAATAGTTTTAGCCGGGGATCCAGCAACAACAACACCGTCTTGAATACTCTTAGTAACTACGCTTCCTGATCCAATCACTACATTATTTCCTATAGTCACATTTGGTAAAATAATGCTTTTTGCACCAATAAAAACGTTATTGCCTATCGTCACTTTTCCAATACGACTATTTCCAACAAAGGTTTTCGTACTTCCATCGTGGCACAATATCAAACAATCTGGTGCGATCGTTACATCATTTCCAATGGTAACCAACCAAGGGAATGATGGATCAATAGATACGCCTCTCTCAATTTTGACATTTTCCCCCACACTCAGTCCATCTTTTATCCACTTTTTCATTTTTATCTTAGTTATCACATTACTAATTGACATATTTGACTACCTTTTTATAAGCATGTTTACTGTTCTTTTTAAATACTTAGGAAAATACAAGCTAACATCTTGATGATCTGAATAATTTGCAATATCTTCTTCTACTGAAGTAGTTTGTCTTAAGTCATTTAACAAATATATAATATGTTCATCATAAGTATGCTCCTGCTTTGAATAATGGAGATATACTTTTGTATTATGTAATCCATGAATTTTGTTTCTGATATGATTATCTAATTCATCAATGACAATTTCATCATCATGCAATAAACCTTTTACAAAATTCAGTGTGGTCATATTCGCTGGTGCCTGCAAGTATTGTCCCAGTTTGTATTGTGGCGCACCAATAATAACAGCACTAACTCGACCTTCCATACTAGCAGCAATATTTAAAGCAGACCATCCGCCCTTTGAAGAACCAGCAAAATAAAGATTCTCAAATGAATGCCTATCAACCACATTTGTAATCAATTCAATAACTGCCTTTTCTGTATAAAACTCAGGATACTGACCAAGATAATAACTTCCTCTTTGATCGTCACCTTCGTCATCCAGAATGTACAATCTGTTTACTTCAATGCTGTCCAACGTCCTTATATAATTATACCTCGCTGGAATTCCTACTCTGGTACATGCACTGAACACAACCACCATATCTTTTGAATTCTTACACGGATAAAACAAATATTTAAGTGTAGAATTTTCATTTCGATATTTTTTCTCTCGAACAGCTTTACTTACCAGGCTCAAGACATAATCGATATATTTTTTCACCTTTTTCATCATTACTATTATCCTTGATATACTTTCAAAATTTGTTCAAAAAATCTATCTTCATTAAATTTTGCAATTGCAAGTTCTTTTGAAAATTTTGAAAATCTGTCATATTGATTTTTATTACTAACCTTCAAAATTGCATCTGCTATGGCTTCTACATCTCCCGGATGAATCAAATAACCATTTTCTCCATCTCTAACGGCAGCAACCATATCTCCGACATCTGTAGCAATCACTGGCAAGCCATAGCTAATAGCTTCTAATACTGCCATCGGAAGTCCTTCATTGTAAGACGGAAGCACTAATGCTTGACTATCTTTTAAGTACCGTTCTTTCGCTTTTCCATCAGTCCAACCAGCAAATTCTATCCATGACTCAACTTGTAATTCGCGCGCCTGCTGTTTTAAATTTGCTTCTTCCGCTCCACTTCCCGCAATTACGAATTTAATATTATTTAGGCTGCCCTCTTTTTTCAACAAACTAATTGCCTGTATTAAATCTGCTACACCTTTTCGCTTAATCAAAACACCAAGGAACAGAATTTGAAATCTTTTTTCATTCCAACTAGTGGTATAATTCGGAATGGGAACTGTATTGCTGACAACAACTGTTTTTGTTTTCGGTTCAATATCGTGGATAGCCTTGTTCCATTTTTCTCCCAAAACAATAAACGATGCACTTTCCCTCAAAAGCATTCTTATCTTCTCTTTCGTCCTATCATCAGATTCGTTATACCACTTTTGAAACTCCGAGCCATGCAGATGAATAACATCAGGAACACCGTATTTTTTACAGAGTTTATGAATTGCATATTTCCTATAAAAGCTGCCTCTATAAGACATATGAATATGAACTATATCGGGCTTGTTTGTTCTCATTTCTTTTTCAATATTCATATATGCCCTTATAAAATAAGCAATCTTCTTTATACCAGAAGCTTCAATATAAGTTGGAATAAACTTCATCTCCACTCCGACCGAACCCCAATCAAATGACAACAACTGCTGAATAACGCTCGTGATTCCGCCTTTAACGGATTGATGATTTCCAATCATCAAAACCTTAATTTTCTTCACACCATCCCCTCCTTTAATTACAAAATTTTTATAGAGATTTTAAGTATTTTTCTATACTGCTGATTATTGTCTGTTGATTCGACTTATATGGCTGCAGTTTTACATCTCTTATCGATTCGTAAGCATCTCCAAGTTTTTCTGTATCGTAACACGCAACAATAATATTCATATCTTCAAATTCTTTTAATAGCTGCAACTGATGATTGTCAACATGTTCTCCATATTTAGCTAATCGTGGGACTGCAATAACTTTCTTTCCTTTTTTCACTGCACCTATTATTGCACCAGTTCCACCATGTGTGATAACTATATCCGCTTTTTCTTCCATATCTGCAAATTCATCTCTATCCAAAAATTGCTTATATTTATAGTTAATTGGCTGATAATCGCTGTAACCTATCTGCGCAAATACTTCTTCTTTTATTTTTTCTTGTTCAACAAGTTTATCTATCGCCTTTAGTAACCGATTAAATTGAAACTTCTGTGAACCCAATGTAATGAATATCATAAACTATGTCCCCACACTAATATATTCCGCCTAAAAATATTGCTTTAGGATAAATTGACAACATAGACTCCCACTGTACATAAAACTGATCAGCAAACTTATATAACAGTTTCCCAGTTTCCGTAGGAGATGTAACCTTTGCAAACGATTCAATATATATCAGCTTTTTTCTCGCCAGTTTCGCAATCAAACACATTGGTATCATCGCAAGAACCCCTGTACAGATTACCACATCAGGCTTCTCTTTTTTGTAAATACCGATAGACTTCCAAGCATTTTGAATCATTCGCCATATAAAATCCTTTTCTCGGCGGTTAACTTGTTTCATATAGTAAGTTTTTTCACCTTTTGCCTCCGCACTGTAGTCTGTTTTTTCAGTAATTATAAAACTGTCATATTTTTTCATCAGTGGTTTCAACATCATGAGTTGCTCATAATGCCCACCAGATGAAGCTGCAAAGCATATTTTGATATTTTTCTTTTCATCCATTTTTCTACCACCCCACACTTACTAATCTCTCTGGAAAATATCTCTTGTATAAACTTTATTTTTTACATCATCCAAGCACTCATCATATCTATTCGCAATAATTGCTTGAGACATTTCCTTAAATTTCTCTAAGTCATTTACAACTACGGAACCAAAGAATGTTTCTCCATCTTTTAAAGTTGGTTCATAAATAACAACTGTTGCACCTTTTGCTTTAATACGCTTCATAACTCCCTGAATACTGCTCTGACGGAAGTTATCGGAGTTACTCTTCATTGTTAAGCGGTATACACCGATTGTCACGTTTTTCTCCTGTGCTTCGCTCCACTCGTTATCCTCGCCATAACCATAATAACCAGCTAAACGAAGAACTCTGTCTGCGATGAAGTCTTTTCTTGTTCTATTACTTTCAACGATTGCTTCAATTAAGTTCTCCGGCACATCTGTATAATTGGCAAGTAACTGTTTTGTATCTTTTGGTAAGCAGTATCCGCCATATCCAAAGGATGGGTTGTTGTAATGACTTCCGATACGTGGGTCAAGACATACACCGTTGATAATCTGCTGTGTATTTAATCCCTTGCTTTCCGCATAAGTGTCTAATTCATTAAAATAAGCAACACGAAGTGCAAGATATGTATTGGCAAATAACTTAACGGCTTCTGCTTCTGTGAATCCCATAAATAAAGTATCAATATTTTCTTTGATAGCACCTTCCTGTAATAATGCTGCAAATTCATGTGCCGCATTTACTAACTTTTCATCATTTAAATCTGTACCTACAATGATACGGGAAGGATATAAGTTATCATATAAAGCTTTGCTTTCTCTTAAGAATTCTGGACTAAATATAATGTTTTTGCTTCCTGTCTTTTCTCTGATTGACTGTGTATAGCCAACAGGAATTGTAGATTTGATAACCATGATTGCTTCTGGATTATATTCCATAACAAGCTTGATAACTGCTTCTACGGCGGATGTATCAAAGTGCTGTGTCGCAGAGTCATAATTTGTTGGTGCTGCAATTACTACAAAGTCTGCATTGCTATATGCTTCTTTTGCATCAAGTGTTGCTGTAAGATTTAGAGCTTTCTCTGCTAAATATTTTTCAATATAATCATCCTGAATTGGTGACTTTCTGTTATTAATTAAATCAACTTTTTCTTTTACAATGTCTACAGCCATTACCTTATGATGCTGTGATAATAATGTTGCAATGGATAATCCTACATATCCTGTTCCTGCAACTGCAATTGTATAATCCTTTTTCATAATTCTATCCTCCATTGGACTCCCTACATCGATCCTTCTTTTTTGAATACCACCTGTACCGTCTTAAATAGAA
>OLQC01002525.1_pt1 | contig 12005 bp, 10 predicted proteins | sample 1672471 | NCBI WGS metagenome assembly OLQC01 (sample SAMEA3136689, study PRJEB25190) | human gut metagenome | biome: human gut; feature: human-associated habitat; material: faeces | place: Austria | collected 2013
AGGTTGATAGGCGCGCCGACGATAAATCAGCATTTCCCCGAGGGCTTTATCGTCCCGAAGTTCGGCGTATATGCTTCGGCAGTGCCGATAGACGGAGAACTGCATGCGGCGGTTACGAACATCGGACGCCGCCCGTCGTTCACCTGCGACGATCTGCGCAGCGAGACCTGTATAACCGACTTCTCCGGCGACCTCTACGGAAAAAATGTCGAAGTAAAATTGCTCAGATATATCCGCCCCGAAAGGGTCTTTGATTCGCTCGATTCGCTCGGCGACCAGATAGCCGCCGACGCGCAGACGGCGAAAGAGATTTTTAACAGCATAAAAAAATAATAACCGCAGCCGCCCGAGGATTGATCCCCGGGCGGCTGTTTTTCGATATTGGCTCCCCTGTAAGAGAACCGGTTCGGCGCAAACCGGGACTGAGGGGTTGTTTCGCCGGCGCTCAAGGTAATAAGTAAAAGTGAGTAGTGAAAAAGTGCGCAATGCGGGCAGATATAATCGCCCGCGAAATCTGTACAATTTTATTGGCGCGGAATTTGTAGGGTGCGGCGACTCGACGCACCGATGCCGCGAAAGCGGCACGAAATCTTTATAAACATTTATCCTACCACATAGTGACGAATATCATAACCCGCGAAATTCGCACGGATTTATTGGTACACAGCTCCGCACCCAAAATTCAATATGGAAAACACCTACGCGGCATGATATAATCGATATGTAAAAGCATTTTGACACGGAAAATGCGCGGATGTAAAACTCTTTTGATAGACACACGACTGTTTTTTTGCGTAAACTGAAAGCGAAAAAAGGAGGCGCGGCAGATGGATATCGGGAAGAAGCTCAGGGACGCGAGAAACGCGGCTAAATTGACTCAGGAGAGCGCGGCGGAGTTGCTCGGCGTGAGCCCCGCCAGACCGTATCGAATTGGGAGACGGGCAAGACCTATCCCGATATAGTGAGCGTCATAAGAATGAGCGGCCTCTATTCCGTCAGCCTCGACTGCCTACTGAAGGAGGAAAAAACCGTGTCAAACAATCTTAACTATCTCAACTATCTCGAAGAGAGCACAAACGTCGTCAAGAGCCGCCGCAGACTCGGAAAGCTCGTGCTCGTCGCCGCATATCTCGTCATATGGGCGGTGTCGGTCGCGTTTTTCTGGCTCGCCGTCTCCGGGTCGGACGCGGGCGCGTACGCCGTGCTCGTTATATGGGGCGCAATCCCGCTGACCACATTCGTCATCTCGCTGCTTATAGGCGCAAACGGTTATTGGGGCAGAAGAAAATGGTGGGCGGTGCCTATCCTCGCTCTTATGTACACTCTCATTCCGTTTCTGACCTTCACCCTCGCCAACGCCGCTTCGACGGGCGTTTCCGCAGGCGATATAGCGGTGAACCTCGACGATTTAAACACCCTGCCTATAGGTGCGGTCGTCTCCGCCGCCGGTCTTGCGATTGGCACGGGCATAGAGAAACTTCAGAAGAGAAAGCTGAAAAGAAAGAATAATATCCTGACACAAGAGAGCACAAAAAGTCAGGAATAAAAAATTCCTTTGCTCTATAATGTTCTTGCACAGGGAGAAAAAGCATGGACTGGATAACAGGGATAAGCAAAGCGATAGACTATATTGAGTAGCACATCACGGAGCCCACGGATTACGCGCGGGCGGCAACGAGCCATGTTCGTCGCCGTTTAATTTTCAGCGCGTGTTCGCTCTGCTGTGCGGTTATACGCTCGGCGGACGTGCAGAACCCTGACTATACCTGCGAGATATGGATCGCAGTCAAACCGAAAAAGTAAATGTTTTCTCGCCGGAGCTCGTTTGGGCTCCGATTCTTTTTATCTTGAGGAAAGGCGGAAAGAATGTTATACTTATTGAAGAAAGCAATATTGAAAGGAAAACGCTGATGAGAAGATTCTTGAAATTCTTTGCACGTCTATTTGTGCTTTTACTCGGGCTTTCGCTGTGCATCTCGCCGCTCGAGGGCTTTGCCGCCTATGATTTTGAATATGAGCAGGCGGTCGGCAATCCGCTCAAAGGCTTCATGCCGTTTTATAAACAGGGCGGCGCCGACAACAGCGTGCCTTACAGCATGGAGTGGTTCTATGTTCCGCTCTCCGCGCTCATGTCCGACAGCGGCGAATACACTATCCGCGAGGGGCTTGAGCCGTATCTTGAAGAGATATCGGCGCGCGGGAATCAGGCGGTTTTCAGAGTCTATCTCGACTATCCCGGATCGAGTATCGGCGAAAAAGCTGTGCCGCAGTTCATCTGGGATATGGGTATAAAAAAAGAGCACTACGACGAATACGGCGGAGGCTGGTGCCCCGACTATTCGGACGGCAGGCTCATTGATATCCTCTGCGATTTCGTGCGCGAGCTGGCACGCGAATACGACGGCGACCGCCGCATAGCCTATATCACAACGGGGCTTCTCGGTCACTGGGGCGAGTGGCATGTCTGCCTGCCGGAGCTCGAAGCTTCAAAAGAGCAGAAAGCAAAAATTATCTCCGCATTTGCGGAAAATTTCAAGACTACGCGCATTCTGACCCGCTATCCCGGGACTCCCGGCACTACGCGCGGCGGCAATGTCGGCTTCCACGACGATTCTTTCACCCACTCGACACTCTACGGCGAGAGCTGGTATTTTATGTCCAAGATGAAAAAGGCGCATCAGACCGGGGCCTGGAAAAATCAGCCAATCGGCGGCGAGTTCCGCCCGGAGGGGCAGTCGGCGTTCTTGTCCGGCGCGCCGCTCGACGGATATCAGGACTACTCCGAGTGCGTCAATGTGACCCACTGCTCGTGGCTGATGATGGCGGGCGCGTTTGAAGAAAATCTCGGCGCGGACGAAATCGAGCGCGCCAAAACAGCTTCGGCGGCTCTCGGCTATGATTTTACTGTCACAGACGCGAGAGTGATGAAAATTTTCGGCAAAATTTATGCTTTTGTCACGATAAAAAATACGGGTGTCGCCCCGATATACTATGATCTCGGCGTGTCTTTCGGCGTCGGAAACGAGAAAAATGCGCAGTGGACTAAAGCGGAAAATCAAAAGCTCTGCCGCCTCATGCCCGGAAAGAGCGCAGTATTCTCGGCGCAGATAAGCATAGACGACGGGCAGTCGCTCTTTGTCCGCATAGAAACGCCGCTCGAAAACGGCAAGCCGATACGCTTCTCCAACTCGTCCGAGCTGCAGCGTGCCGACGGGTCGCTCGAGCTCGGGAACATGATGAGGTTTTGATATGGAGAAAAAATACAAGGTCTTTTATCAGGGCTCGCTCTACGGCCACTTCGGTCGCGACCGCGCGGGAAAAGAAATTGCAGTCAACAAAAGCTTCACTTGGGGCGGTGAAGAATGGCTCGTGCCGTCTGTATATTTTTGCGGCAAGGGACTTGTTGCAGATATGTTCAAGAAAGTGAGCGTTGACAGCTTTCGTGAGTTTATAGAAAAATTCGGACTCGATGAAAACAGCGATTGTGACGGCTTTTCAGACGAACAGCAGGCTGAAATAGAAGCTGAAAATCCGCTGAACAGCGATATCTTCGCCTCAATTCAGTTCGGCGGCAGAAAAAGCGACATGGAGTTTTCAAGCTCCGACTGCTGGAATCCGCTTTTCCCCGACAGCGGTGATGCGGCGGAAGCTCTGCTCGACAGATACGGGCTCGATAAATCTTTTTGCTGGCTTGCAGTGAGGATGAGTATCCCGTGGCGCGGCAGAAAACCGAAAAAATCAGATTCCCTGACCTTGCAACTTCGTGCGGAAAAGATACCCGTCCCGGGAGCGCATTTCAAGGCGAATTGCCCCGGCGACAAGACAGAATTTATAAATCCCGTGACCGGAAAAAAGCATACGCTGACGGTTACGGCTGTCGAACAGCAAAAGTTTTCAAAGCTGCGGCATATCGGCGAAAAAGAACCGCCGCTGTGTACAATAATGAATTATGATATCTCACCGAAAATTCCGATGGATGAGATATCCGTAAATGACCGTTCAAAGCCGGAAAAACCGCGCGGGATTATCGTTCCATGCGGCAAAGCGGCGTCGGCAATAGGTATTATCGGCGGCGCGGACGGACCGACCGTCATCGTCACATCATCGGCGAGCGGGCGAACTGCCTGCTCGTCACTGTATTATGAGCCGGAATATGAGCCGGATTGGTGTATGGTGTTTTATAAGAAGCCGAAAGAGGATATTGAAATTGTACTGATATAAAAGCGCCGAATGTCAGGCGTTCATAAAGCAGTTTTAGCCCCGGCAGTAATGACTGTCGGGGCTTTTTGAATATATTGGAGCGTGCAATTAAGGTTCAATATTTGGACTCTGTCGCACAGTCTATTTTGGCTCCCCTGTAGGGGAGCTGGCTCGGCGTAAGCCGAGACTGAGGGGCTTGTTTTGCTGACGCTCAAAGTAATAAGTAAAAGTGAATAGTGAATAAGTGCGCTGTAGGAGCGAATATTATCCGCCCGCAAAATCTGCACAAATTTATTGACGCGCAACTTGTAGGGTGCGGCGACTCGACGCACCGTTGCCGCGCAAGCGGCACAATATGAAATTGTAGAATTTGCACTCTATCTTCGCGTCGCACTATAATCAAAAGATATATACTTCCCGCGCTTCGGCATTTTCTTTTTATTTGAAAAAGAAAACGCCTGCAAAAGAAAAGCAAACGAGCCGTTCCCGCTCGACACCCGCAACGCCGCGCCGCAGTACTTAGCTTGCGGATCTCGGTCGGCAGCTCGGCACATTCGCGCGCAAACGCGCCGGAGCTTGAACGAGTGCGCGCTCGTGCGTCTTGCTTCGCAAGCCGTTCCCTCACCTAACCCAGTTGGTTTCTACCACTGTGGCGCGGCTATTGGAAGCTTGATTACAAAAGTCGGCTTGGTCACTTACTTTTACTTTGCAAGAGTTCAAAAAACGAGGCTTGTCTGCCTGTTTAAATCTTTCTATCGGCTACGCCGATAACGGACAGCCGCAAGGGCTGTCCCTACAAACGGTCGGTAATGAACAGTTCGAGGATTTCATGCCGCTCACGCGGCATCGGTGCGTCGAGGTCACTGCACCCTACATGTTGCGCGTCAATAAATTTGTGCAGATTTCGCGGGCGGATGATATTCGCTCATATTGCGAACTTTTTCACTATTCACTTTTACTTATTACTTTCAACGAAGCGAAACAAACCCCTCAGTCGCTCTGCGACAGTTCCCCTTCAGGGGCGCCTGAATATATTCTATAACGATACTCAATTTACCTATCAACAAAACCAACCTGCCCAAAGCTTATATCAGGCAGGTTGGTTGTCTTTACTCTCCGTCCGCCGGAGGGTTTGATTTTTAATATCCGAGGTTCATATCAACCTCGTTGATAATATCCTCCCCTGCTATATAGCGGCGGAGATTTTCGAGACAGATGTCCCATATCTTTCTCTCAGTCGCCGGGTCGTGACCGAAGCCGCGCCCGGAGATATGCGGAGTTATCAAAACATTCGGCATTTTCCACAGCGGTGAGTCCGCCGCGAGCGGCTCTTTTTCGAGCACATCGAGAATCGCGCCCGCAATGCGCCGCTCTTCGAGCGCGCGGATGAGCGCGTCTGTGTCAATTAGACTCCCGCGCCCGACATTTATAAACAGCGCGTCGCTCTTCATCAAGCAGAGGCGGTCATAATTTAATATATGCCCCGTCTCTTTTGTGTTCGGCAGACAGCCGATGACTAAATCCGCACGCGGCAGAAGAGCGTCTATATTAGACAGCGTGTGCATCTCATCAAAATATTGCGCGGGCGCGCCTGTTCTGCGAATGCCGATATTTTTTGTCCCGAACGCCGAGAGCCGCTTTGCGATATTCGAGCCGATGTCGCCTGTGCCTAAAATAAGAACCGTTTTGCCTTCAATCGTCCGCTCGGCTCCGGCATCGCGCCAGATGCACGCCTTCTGATTTTCGATATATTCCGGGAAACGCCTGTAGATACAGAGAATCGCGCCGATAACATATTCGGCGATGACCGGGCCGAACGCACCGGACGCATTCGCTATTTTTATCCCCTGCGGGAAGCCGCCGCGCGTGTATATATCCGCACCCGCCCAGGTCATCTGGATGAATTTCAGGTTCTTCGCCTCTCTTATTCTCTCCGTACGCGGCTCGCCGATAACCACTTCGGCGCTGCCAATATCGTTTTTTCTGTCTCCAAAAGAAAATATACAGCTGTTTTTGAATTCTTCGAGCCGCAGCTTTATTTCATCACTGCACGGCGCCGTTATCAGAACCTCTGTCATGCAATCACCTCAACACAAAATTATGCCCGCGGGGCAAAAGATATCCCCCCGCATGAGCGGAGGGAATTCGCATTTAGTCGCCGAGGCTCTTGAGCGCATCTGCCAGACGTGTCAGATCGTCTTTGTCGAAGAAATCTATCTCGAGCACTCCGCTTTCCTTGCCAGGCTTCGTGCCGACCTTGACTTTTCTTCCGAGGAAATCGGTCAGAGCGAGTTCAACTTCGTCATAGTAGCTCGCGCGGCGAGCGGCTGGCTTCTCCGCCTTGGGCTCTTTATTTCTCTTTTTGACTAATTTTTCAACATCGCGGACGGTCAGCCCTTTTTCTATAATCAAATCCGCCGTCTCGATGATATCCTGCTCATCTTTGAAACCGAGCAGGGCGCGTGCGTGACCGGGCGAGAGCTTGCCGTCCGAGACAAGCGCAATGACGCTGTCCGGGAGCTTGAGAAGTCTCAGCGCATTAGCCACTGCGGGACGGGATTTGCCGACGCGCTCCGCCGCCTCGTCCTGAGTCAGCGAGAGGGTGTCCATGAGCGCCTTTATGCCCTGCGCCTCTTCAATCGCGTTGAGATCCTCGCGCTGGAGGTTTTCTATAAGGGCGAGAGCCATCGCCTCGTCGTCGCTGAGCTCTTTTATAACAACGGGAACTTCGGTCAGACCCGCCATGCGCGATGCGCGCCAGCGGCGTTCGCCGGCGACGAGCTGATAGCTGCCGTCTGGCATCGGGCGCACGAGAAGCGGCTGAATGACGCCGTGTTTCGCTATGCTGTCCGCAAGCTCGGCGAGCGCATCCTCGTCAAATATTTTTCTCGGCTGGTCGCGGTTGGGCTCGATATCCATTATCTTGAGCTTGACCGCGCTGGTCGAGGCTATCTCTTCAATGGAGTTGTCGGCAAACAGAGCGTCAAGCCCGCGGCCGAGTCCGCCTTTTTTTGCTGCCATTTATATTTCCCCTTTCGGCTCAGTTGCTTTTCTTTCCGTTCATTCTCAGGAACTCGTCCGCAAAGTCGTTATATGCGCTCGTTCCCTTTGAGCTTCTGTCATAGTACATGACCGGCTGACCGAAGCTCGGAGCCTCGGAGAGTCTGACATTTCGCGGAATGACCGAGGAATAGACCTTTCTGGGGAAGAAGCGTTTGACTTCGTCAACGACCTGCTGAGTGAGATTGAGTCTGCCGTCGTACATCGTGAGCAGAACTCCCTCGATCTCGATCATCGGGTTATAGAGGCGCTTGACCTGCCTGACGGTAGACATCAGCTGCGACAGACCTTCGAGCGCATAATACTCGCACTGGATCGGCACCATGACGGTGTCCGAAGCGCACAGGGCGTTAAGGGTTATGAGCCCGAGCGAGGGCGGGCAGTCAAAGAAGATAAAATCAAAATCCGCCTTGACGGGTGCGAGCGCAGTCTTGAGTCTGCTCTCGCGGCGATCCATATCCACGAGCTCAAGCTCCGCGCCGGCGAGAGCCATGTTCGACGGCAGAACCCAGACGTTCTCATACTCGCTCTCGAGGATAACATCCTTTGCGGGGACGGAGTTTATCATCACATCATATGCCGACTGCTCGAGCGCGCGCTTGTTGATGCCGAGTCCGCTCGTCGCGTTGCCCTGCGGGTCGATGTCCGCGAGGAGGACTTTATACCCCTTGTCGCCGACGGCCGCCGCGAGGTTGACCGCCGAAGTCGTCTTGCCGACGCCGCCTTTCTGATTGACTATTGCAATTACCTTTCCCAATCCGAAGTCTCCTTTGCCTTTTTCGGCCAAAAATACTGCAAAAATTATACCATAACGCTTTGAAAAGGTCAATCAGAATATCGGACACCGATGTTTCACGTGAAACATTGAAACGACAAAGCGGCAGGCTCCTTTTCGGAAGTCTGCCGCCCTGCCGTGATGTGGGGTGTGAAAGAGAAAGATATGGTAATGGGGGATTGTCAAATTTATGGGTCAGCCTGCGTTGCGGCAGGCGAACTCTTTCGGTATGCGTACCGTGAACTCGATGCTGTCCTGCGTCTCGGTACGCAGGGACTCCGCCCTGATGCCCGCTTCGCGCATGGTATCGACGGCGTGGTTTATTGTGTTGACAAAGATGCGGACATCTTTGAAGAGCTTTATAACGCGCGGCTTGTGCGCGGTCTCGTCATCGAGAATCGCATTGACGAGCTTTTCGGTCTGCGCCACATTCAGCGAACGCTTTATGACTGTATCGGTCGCGGCGTGCAGCTTATTTAAATCTTCTATCCTGAGCAAAGCGCGGGCGTGTCGTTCGGTTAAGTCTGCGGAAATCATCTTCTCGCGGATATCCTCGGGCAGGCGCAGAAGGCGCAGCTTATTTGACACGGTGGACGGAGCTTTGCCGAGCCTTTCCGAGAGCTGAGCTCTGTCGAGTCCGTACCTTTCGCCGAGCGACTCTATCGCAAGCGCCTCCTCAAAGAAATTGAGGTCGCGCCGCTGGAGATTCTCTATCACGGAATAGACAGCCGCCTGCGTGGAATCCGCATTTATAACAATGCACGGCACTCGGTCAAAGCCCGATTCTGTTGCGGCTCTGAGCCGCCGCTCCCCTGCTATCAGCTCATATTTTCCGTTCTCGTCCTCCGCGCGCACCGAAAGCGGTTGGAGTATTCCATTGCGGCGGATGCTCTCGCCGAGGGACGAAAGCTCGTCGGGGTCGAAATATTTTCTCGGCTGATTCGGGTTTGTCCTGATTTTATCAACAGGAATGAGCAGAACAGCTCCGGCTTTTGAAACTTCCATGGCACTTGTCCTTTCCGATAATAGAAGAACCGCCGTTCCTCTGTGATAAAAGCATATCACCGGGAAAGGCGGTTGTCCACTGTTTTCGGTCGGGCAGAAATGAGCCGTTCGGGAGCTTTTCCCCGTTATACGAGCGGCTTTTTTGAAATCTGTGCCGAAGGGCGCGGGTATTTTGTCGCAGTGTGCGATATCTTTTTTACATTTATCAGAACTCTCTCGCCGCCGTCGGGCAGTATGAGAGTCTCGGTCTTTTGAGTCTCGCCGCCGAGTGTGGCAATAGCTTTTCCGGCGCAGTCGAGTTCTTCGGCGCCCTTTGCGCCTTTCATCGCGCAAAAAGTTCCGCCGACCTTCACGAACGGCAGGCAGTATTCGCACAGCACGTTCATCGCCGCGACCGCGCGCGAAACCGCAAAATCGAAGCTCTCGCGCAGCTCCCCCTGCCCCGCCTCTTCGGCACGCGCATGGACTATATTAGCGGAAAGCCCGAGTTCTTCAACGCTCTGCGAGACGAACGCCAGCTTTTTGCCGGTCGAGTCGAGCATGGTGAGCTTTATCTCCGGGCGGGCTATCAGCAGGGGAATTCCCGGGAATCCGCCGCCCGTGCCAACATCTATGACTTTCGTCCCCGGCTGAAGATCTATCATGCGCAGCGCAGTGAGGCTGTCCGCAAAATGCTTGACGGCTATCCCCTCGGGGTCGGTTATGGCGGTGAGATTGAGCACTTTGTTTTTTTCGACGAGCATCGACGCAAAAAGCTCAAATCTTTCAAGAGCCTGCGCGTCGAGCTCAACGCCAATATCGGCGCAGATATTTTTGAGCCTGTCTTTATTTATCATGTTTCCTGTTCTCCCTCTCCAGATGAATCAGCAGCACCGAAATGTCCGCGGGGCTGACGCCGGATATTCTCGACGCCTGTCCGACATTCTCCGGGCGTATCTTTGAAAGCTTCTCGACCGCCTCGAGCCGCAGTCCGCCGAGCGCGGCGTAGTCTATATCTCGCGGTATTTTTTTCACTTCGAGTCGGCGCATCTCATCGACCTGCGCCTGCTGGCGTTTTATATATCCCTCATATTTGATATCTATCTCGACCTGCTCGAACACTTCTTTCGGATAGTCCGGGCGCGTCGGGTCAAACGGGGCGAGCAGTTTATAATCCGCCTGCGGACGGCGCAGAAGCTCGGAGAGTCTTATTCCGCCGTCGATGGGCGATGTTTCACGTGAAACAAGTATATCATTCAGCTCTTTGCACGCGTGGATAGTAGTATTCTCCGCGCGGCGCTTCTCGTCTTCAATCAATTCGAGCTTGCGGCAGAATGCGTCATAGCGCTCCTGCGAGATGAGTCCCAGTTCGTAGCCTATAGGAGTCAGGCGGCGGTCGGCGTTATCCTGTCTGAGCAGGAGTCTGTATTCCGAGCGCGAGGTCATCATTCTGTACGGATCGGAGCAGCCCTTTGTGACGAGGTCGTCTATGAGCGTTCCGATATACGAGCTGGCACGGTCGAGTTCGAGCGCGTTCTTTTTCTGAACCTTGCGCGCGGCGTTGATGCCCGCTATCAGTCCCTGCGCGGCGGCCTCTTCGTATCCGCTTGAGCCGTTGAACTGGCCTGCGCCGAAGAGCCCGTCAAAGTCGTTGAACTCAAGACTGCGCTTGAGCGCGAGCGGATCGATGCAGTCATATTCTATAGCATATGCGGTGCGCATGACCTCGCAGTGCTCCAATCCGGGGATAGTGTGCAGGAATTCGAGCTGCACATCCTCCGGCAGCGAAGAAGAAAGTCCCTGGAGATACATCTCCTGAGTCTCCGCGCCGCAGGGTTCGATGAATATCTGATGCCGCTCCTTTTCGGAGAAGCGGACTATTTTATCCTCTATGCTCGGGCAATAGCGCGGACCGACTCCGTCTATCTTTCCTGAATAGAGCGGCGAACGGTGGAGGTTCGAGAGAATAACTTTCTTCGTCTCCTCCCCCGTGTAGGTCACATAGCATTCGCGCGTGTTCTTCACTTCGTACCTGCCCGTGAACGAAAACGGCACTATATCCTCATCGCCGAACTGCGGTTCGAGCTTTTCGGTCTCAACGCTTCTGCGGTTGACTCGCGCGGGCGTGCCCGTCTTGAATCGGCGCAGAGGGAGTCCGAGGGCTTTGAGCGACTTCGACAGCTCGGTCGCCGGAAACATCCCGTCCGGTCCGCTCTCGTATGAGACATCGCCGATGTAGACTCTGCCGCCGAGGAAAGTGCCCGTCGCGAGCACCACGCACTTCGCGCGGTAAACGGCTTCGAGCCGGGTTGTGAGCACCCACTCTCCTGAGTCATAATGAATATCGATTATTTCAGCCTGGCGGAGCGTCAGATTTTCCTGCTCCTCAAGCGTTCTTTTCATATATGCGCTGTAGGCGCGCCTGTCGATCTGCGCGCGCGGGCTGTGGACTGCCGGGCCCTTGCCCAAATTGAGCATACGCATCTGCAAAGTGTTCGCGTCCGCCGCGAGACCCATTTCGCCGCCGAGCGCATCTATCTCGCGCACGAGATGTCCTTTTGACGTTCCGCCTATCGACGGGTTGCACGGCATATTGCCGACCCAATCGAGATTGACGGTGAACACCTCCGTCTTGCATCCGAGACGCGCCGAAGCGAGCCCCGCCTCGATTCCCGCGTGACCCGCGCCTATAACGGCAACATCTATTCTACCCGCATCGTATTTCATTCGGTCAGTACCTCTATTCTCAACAGTATATCGCGCCGAACGCAGAGAGCGCGGCGCGGAAAATTTATAATCAGTCGGTGTCGTTGCGACCCGAAAGTCAGATGTACGATTATAGATTGTGGCGGTTAATAGCGGAGTTGAAAGTTAATGAAAAAATATATATGTTGCCTTCGCTACCTACCCTAAGAAAATATTTTACACTACCAGCGTTTCGGCATTTTCTTTTTATTTGAAAAAGAAAACGCCTGCAAAAGAAAAG
>OLQC01002537.1_pt1 | contig 11957 bp, 13 predicted proteins | sample 1672471 | NCBI WGS metagenome assembly OLQC01 (sample SAMEA3136689, study PRJEB25190) | human gut metagenome | biome: human gut; feature: human-associated habitat; material: faeces | place: Austria | collected 2013
TCTTGCTATCCCGCTGTTCCTTCTGATTATGCTGCTGGTATTCTGGCTGACCTTCAATGTGATCGGGGCGTTTTTGCAGGGGATCCTGGAAGCGGGGATCGAAGAGCTCGTCCACGACGAGCAGCAGCAGGATCAGCAGCATCAGAAGATCCCCCGTATCAATGCTGCGCGGCAGCAGCCGCGACAGAAATCCGCCATGCTCCGCCGTACAGGGAGGGGCAGGAGGCGGGGGAGCAGGCGGAACGCACACAGGCTCCGGAGGCGGAGCGGGCGCAGCCGCCTGCGGCTCCGCGCCGACGCGTGTCGGATGATAGACGCCTGCGGCGTCCGGTATGTAGCGATTATACATCATGGCGTCTCCTTTGCTCCGGGACCTCTGCCCCGGTTTTTCAGAGCCAGACTCGCAAGACTTGCCAGCCGCGCCGCATGCAGCGCCCGGTCGATCTTTTCCTGCCGCTCCTTGCGCAGAAAAGGCTTCAGCGCCAGCAGCAGCGCTTCCTGCCTTTTGTCCATTTTTCCCGCCTGCCGCAGCATTGCGGCGGCAGGCTCCGGCAGCGGCTGCTGCTGAAAAACGGCCTGCACCGTCTTCGGCTCCGATTCCGGGGGGTCCGGCACGGGCGCGCGCTCCGGCTGCGCCTGCGGCACGGAAAAGCCCATCGATCCGGCCAGCTCCCGCAGCTCCTGCAGCTGCGCGGGATCATCCAATACGGCGCGCAGCGCGCGCTCCAGCTCATCCATTGAGCTTCCTCAACAGCGCCTGTGCCTGCTCTGTGTTCAGAACAGGCCGCAGAAGCTCCATCGCCCGTGCGTGGTCCTGCTTTGCCGCGTCAGCGGCCTGACGCAGCCGCTCTCCGCCGCCGGACGCCAGCAGCGCCAGCAGCTGCCGTCCCTCCGCAGACCCCAATACGCGCCGGAGCTGCTCCGGGGAAAACGAATGTTCCATCCAGCCACCCCCTCCGTTCTTAAGTAACCGCTGATGCAATCGGTTACTCAACCCGATTCTTCCTTATCATATGCGCCCCGCGCATGAAAGTGAACGATATGAAGCTTCTGATTTTGTCGGATACGCACCGGAGCCTCGGCTTCGCGTACGACGCCATAGAAAAAGAACACCCGGACGCGGTTGTGCATCTGGGCGACCATCTGACCGATGCGGAGGATCTGTCCTTCGCCTGTCAGGAACCGGATTTCTATTATGTGCCCGGCAACTGCGACTATGCCCCGGCGGTTCCGCAGAGCCTGACGCTGGAGCTTGACGGCGTGCGCATTTTTGTGACCCACGGCCATCTCTACGGCGTCAAGCGCGATCTGACCGCGCTTGCGGGCGCGGCGAAGGACGCGGGCGCGCGGCTTGCGCTCTTCGGCCATACCCACATCCAGCACCTGGAGGAGCGCGGCGGCATCACGCTCCTGAACCCCGGCACGGCCGGGCGCTTCGGCCACAGCGGATACGCCGTGGTCGAGATCAAGGACGGCGCGTTTTCCTGCTGTCTGGAAACGGATACGGAGTGATATTTATGATTTTAGCGATCGATATCGGCAATACCAACATCGTGCTCGGCTGTATGGAGCACGACCGCATTCTCGTCGAGGCCCGCATGGCGACCGACCTGCTCAAGACCTCCGACCAGTACTGCGTGGAACTCAAAAATCTTTTGAATCTTTATGAGATTGATCCGAAGAGCGTCGAGGGCGTCATTATCTCGTCCGTCGTGCCGCCGGTTCTCAATTCCTGCAAGACTGCCGTGCGTAAGCTGACCGGCAAAACGCCGATGATCGTCGGCCCGGGCATCAAAACGGGACTCAATATCCAGATGGAGAACCCGGCTCAGATCGGCAGTGATCTGATCGTCGCCGCTGTCGCCGCACTTAGCCGTTTTAAACCGCCTCTCATCATCGTTGACATGGGCACGGCCACGACCATGACGGCCATCGATAAAAACGGCACCTACGTCGGTGGCTGCATCAGCCCCGGTCCGAAACTCTCTGCCGAGTCGCTCTCCACGCGCACGGCGCAGCTGCCTGCCATCAGTCTGGAAAGCCCGAAAAAGGCCATCGGCAAAAACACCGTCGATGCCATGCGCAGCGGCGTGATGCTCGGCTCCGCCTGTATGGTTGACGGCATGATCGACCGGATGGAGGAAGAACTCGGCGGCGGCGTGACTGTCGTTGCAACAGGCGGCATTGCGCGCTTTGTCCTTCCAATGTGCCGCCGCAGAATCGAATACGACCGTGACCTTCTTCTGAAGGGGCTTTCGATCCTCTATGAAAATAACCGCAGAGAGAAGTGAATTCATGTGCAGACGAATCTCAATGCGCAGTGTGTTCTTTCTTCAAAAACGCTCGCGCGGTTTTTGAAAACCGCCGTGACGCCCCTGTTTTTATACGATGAAAAGAGTCTCGTGCAGGCAGCGCAGGCTCTTTTCCGTGCATTTTCCGACTGCAACGGATTCTTGCCGCGCTTTCCCATCCGCATGAATCCGAATCCCACGGTTCTGCAAATTCTGCGCAGCTGCGGCTGCGGCGTGCTTTGCAGGAGCCTTGCGGAGCTGGAGCTTGCCGCCCGGTGCGGCTTCCATGGCAGGAAAATCGCCTACGAGCCGTCGATCCGCAGCGCGGAAGCGGAGAAAGCTGCGCATACGCTCGGCGCAGTTTTCGTGCTGGACGGAGCCGAGCTGCTGCCCGAAGCAATGCCGGAGGCCGTAATTCTGCTCCTGCGGCAGCAGGGCCCGCTCCGCTTCGGCGCGAAGCCTGTGACGGGCGTCCCGGCCTCCTATGCCGGGATGGAACGCGAAGCGCTCCTGCGCACGGCGGAATGCCTGCGCGCAGGCGGCGTAGGCTGGCTTGGCCTCGGTATGCGGCTGGGCGAGCTGTGCATGGACGAGGACTTCTATCCCGCTATCTTCGCCCAGCTTGCCGCGCTGGCACAGACGCTGTATGAGAAAACCGACGCCGCGGTAGATGCAATTGACCTTGGCGGCGGTTTTGGCGTCAGCTACCGGCCCGGCTTTTCCGGTCCGGAGCCGGATGCGTGCGCCAAAGCCATCCTGACGCAGATACAGGCCCTTCCGGAAGCGCTGCGCGGCCTCTCGCTGCAAATGAGTCCCGGACGGTTCCTCGCCGCAGCCTGCGGAACGCTGGTCACGCGGGTACGGGCTGTCAAGCCGGGGCCTGCTCCGCTTGCCGTGCTGGATGTCGATCCGGCGCAGTGTCCGCGCCTGGTCAAAAGCGGCGCATACCATCCGGTGTACGTTCCGTATGCCAGCGGACGGCGGACGCTGGTGCAGCTGCTGACCGTCGGTACGCAGGACGGTCCGGTCATGCGCCGCCTCCTGCCGGAGCTTCGCCCAGGCGATCTGGTGCTCATCGGTATGCTCGGCGCGGACGGACGCAGCCTCGCCTCCCGCTACGGCGGCGCTGAACCGTGCCTGGAACACCTCATCCGGCCAGACGGTGAAATTGTGCCGATCACAGCATACTGAATACCAGCCCAAGGCAGACCAGAAATCCCGCCCCGATGCAAACCGTTACCGCCGCTTCGATCACCGCAGCAGCGCACCGGATGCGCCGCCTGCGCGCACGCAGCCGCCTGCCATACACGGATGGAGCAGCCGCCTCCGGGGAACGCTTCAAATATTGGGACAGTTCAATCACAGAATCAGAACGCATCAGAAATATCCTCCCATGTTTTTCTGACGCCATTCTAGCAGATCATATGTACCATAAACCGGACTTTTGAAAGGAGCACCACTTTTATGGAAGAATTCTATCTTGATTCCTGCGGCGCAGGCCGCCTGCACTGCGCGCTCTGGAAGCCGGAAGGGGAGCCGAAGGCCGTCGTCCAGCTCATTCACGGCATCGCCGAGCATATCGGACGCTATGACGCGTTTGCGAAATTTCTGACGCAGCATGGTTATGTCGTCGCTGCCGACGATCACATGGGTCACGGCGGCTCCGCGGAAAACGGCCTCAGAGGCTATTTCTCCGGCGGCTGGCTGTCTGCGGTCGAGGATGAAAAGCGCCTGCACGACGAAATTTCCGCGCAGTACCCGGATCTGCCCTATTATATTCTCGGCCACAGTATGGGCTCTTTCCTGCTGCGCACCTATCTCTACACCTACCCGGACGCAGTGGACAAGGCCGTCATCTCCGGCACCGGCTGGGAAGACCCGACCAAGGTCCGCCTCGGCAAGCTCGTCTGCAAACTCGAGCAGGCCCGCGTCGGTGAGACGAGCACGAGCAAGCTCGTCACGAAGCTGATGTTCGGCAGCTACAACAAGCCCTTCGGCGCAGTCACGTCGCCCAATGCCTGGATCTGCTCGGATGAGGCCGTCGTTGCGGCCTATGACGCCGATCCGCTCTGCGGCTTCGACGCGACGGTTGGCCTCGCGCGCGACCTTCTTACAGGTGTCGGCATGAACGAGCAGCAGGAAAATCTGGATAAGATGAACAAGCAACTGCCCATTATGTTCATCTCCGGCTGCAAGGATCCCGTCGGCGGCATGGCAAAGGGCGTTCTCAAATGCATCGACGCGTTCAAGCGCAGCGGCATGAAGGACATCACCATCAAGCTCTATCCCGAGGGCCGCCATGAAATGCTCAACGAGCGCAACAAGGACGAGGTCTATCAGGACGTTCTCACCTGGCTCGAGCGCTGAAAAACAAAAAATGAGGCTGTCCCGGATGACACTTTGTCATCCTGAGACAGCCTCTTTTTTGTGCAGAACTTATTTGCCGGATCTGAGCTCCTTCATGCAGTTCGCGCAGATGTTCTTGCCTCTGTAGTTTTCGACATTTCTGCCGTCGCCGCAGAAGATGCAGGTCGGCTCATACTTCTTGAGAATAATGGATTCGCCATCGACATAGATTTCGATAGCGTCCTTCTCTGCGATGTCGAGCGTGCGGCGCAGTTCGATGGGCAGAACGATTCTGCCGAGCTCGTCGACCTTTCTGACGATACCTGTGGATTTCATTGTGAATAACCCCCTTCAATCTTTACCATGCACTATGGATCTAGCTGTCAGATGCTGCATGGACACCGGACAGAGCTCCCTCAAGCAGCTTTATTCTACCATCCAATTATGTACAAATTTTGAACAAAAAATCTTTTTCTTGTCGGAGAGCGAAATATGTTGTTGAATTTTCTCTGGTTTGGACTGATTTTGCTTGCGTTTGTATCTGATCTGCTGACAGGAATGCCGTTTTCGTCCGGCATGGACGGACTGAGCGGCGCACGGGCGGGACTGGAGCTGGCGCTGACGCTGGCCGGGCCGGTCTGCCTCTGGTCGGGGCTGTCGCAGGCGATGGAGCGTGCGGGACTGACTGAAGGGCTGTGTACGGCGCTGCGGCCTATGCTGCGGCGGCTGTTTCCGGTATGCGCAAAAGACTCCGAGGGCTTCTGGAACCTGTGCGGCAATCTGAGCGCGAATCTGCTGGGGTTGGGCAACGCGGCGACGCCGCTCGGCATCCGGACGGCGCAGCGGATGCAGGCGCTGTCCGGCGGCGGGGGAGCGTCGGATGAGCTGTGCCTGCTGGTCGTGATGAATACGGCGTCTTTGCAGCTGATCCCGTCGACGGTCGCCGCCGTCCGCGCGCAGCTCGGCGCGGCGCACGCGTTCGATATCCTGCCTGCCGTGTGGCTAGCGTCGGCCTGCTCGGTCGGAGCTGGGATTCTGGCGGCAAAGGGCCTGAAGCGATGCTGGAGAACCTGACGGAGCTGCTGCTGCCTGCGCTTTTGCTGCTGGCGGGTGCGGCAGGGATCGCAAAAAAGCAGGATGTTTACGGCGGAATGCTGACCGGTGCACAGGACGGGCTGCGGCTGATGCTCTCGCTGACCCCCACGCTGGTGCTGATGCTGACGGCGGTGACGATGCTGCGGGAGAGCGGCTTTTTTGCGCTGCTCACGCCCGTTTTCGCGCCGGTCTTCCGCCTGCTTGGCATCCCGCCGGAGGTCGCGCCGCTGGTACTTATCCGGCCTCTCAGCGGCAGCGCGGCGCTGGCCGTCGGGACAGATCTGATGCGGGAATACGGGGTCGATTCCCAGATCGGCCGGACGGCAGCGGTCATGCTCGGTTCGACCGAAACGACGTTCTACACCATCAGCGTCTATTTTGGCGCAGCAGGCGTCAAAAAAACGCGCTATGCGCTCCCGGCAGCCCTGATCGCCGACCTGACCGGCTTCTGCATGGCCGCACTGAGCGTGCGCGTGTTTTTCCGATAGCACCCTCGAAAAGGCTCCCCCTGTCATGTCCTGACAAGGGGAGCCTCCGGATGTACGTTCAGCCCTTTTCACCGTTGTTTGCCAGATAGATGGCGAGCCAATTCAGAAGCTTGGGATCCTCCGGATGGTAGATCAGGAAGCCGTCGTGGTGCGGCCGGCTGACGACGATCTGCCTGCCGGAAAGGCTGAGGCTGCAGCACTCGTCTTCGGATGGCCCCCAGACCAGCATAAGCGAGACGCTTCGCCCGTCAAAGGCTCTGCCCGCGCTGACCGCCTCGATGGGCCACGGCAGGAGATTGCGGAAATCCTCCCGGTAGCGGGTCGAGTTCAGAAGCATAAGAACACCTTCAAACGCCGTGTCCTCCGGCGTCACGTTTTGCAGCGCATAGCTTTCCGTGTACGCCCTGCCGTCCCGAACTCCGCTGAGCGACACGACTCCGGCGAGGCTGGTGATCTCATCCCGGTCAGAAGCCGTCATCTCCTCGAACGTGTGCGGCGTCAGCCGCCAGGCGAGAAGACAGAGCAGCAGGATCGCAAGCAGCAGCAGGATGCACTTTTTCGTTCCCCGACGCATAGGCAGGCCCTCCTTTTTCCTGACTCTATACTATCAGACGGCTTCCGGCTTTGCAAGACGGCGAAGCATGAAGAATTCTGAAGATTTCCTTGACCCAGATGCTGTGCACGGATACAAAATCAGCACTATATGTTGTGATTCACGCGGAAAAAGGTTAATATTTGCTTAAAACATGAGAAAAACGTTGAAAAAGCAAGAAAAATATGCTACTCTTTCGGTATACATAATCTGCTCCGCAATATGAGGAGGAACCGAAATGCAAAAGAGATGGATCAGTCTGCTGCTAGTGCTTGCGCTGGTGCTGGCTGTTTGGAGCGTCTGCGCTGTCGCGGCGGACGCGCAGAAGGCGGATGAGGCCGCCGGGGAAGAGGCGGCTGCCGAGCCTGCCGCAGAGGAACCCGCCGAAGAGGATACTCCGGCGGAGGAACCCGCCGCTCCCGCCGAAGAAGCGGATACCGCTTCCGAGGCGGAAGAAGCACCCGCGGAGGACGGCGAACAGAACCACATCCACGCCGCAAACCGCGAGGACAGCTGCGAAGAGCCGTCCTTTGCGCCGCTGACCGTGACCGGCGGAAAGCTGGAATCCGGCTGCTATTATCTGACGGATGATCTGGCTCTTGAAGAGCCGCTCTGCGTGCCCAAAAACGGCGCGCAGGTCACGCTCTGCCTGAACGGCCACACGCTCCGTCTGGCGGATGGCGCTGAGGGCTGCATCATCTTCGTCGCCGTGAGCGATAAGGATGCGGAGCCGTCCGTCCTTACCATCACCGACTGCAACGGAGCGGACAGCTCCAGCAATTATTACGTCGACGAAGACGGCGCGCTTGTCTTTGACGACGGCAGCTATGCCTGGCAGGAGGCCTATATCGCGGCAAGCGAAAAGAACGCGCTTGCCGGTGGCCGGATCACCGGCGCAACAGCAGGCGCGATCAGCGTGGGCGATTATAACGAGCTTTATCTGACAAACGTGAACATCATCGACAACGCGGGCCGCTATGGCGCAGGCGTTGTCGTTGCGGAGCACGCCTCCGCCGTGCTGGACAGCTGCGTCATCGCGGGCAACCGCCTGACGGGCGAAATGAAGGCCTCCGAAAAGCAGATCCTGGGCGGCGGCGTGTACTGCGCCGGTACGCTCGAGCTGAGCGGCACGACCAGCATCACCGGCAACCGCGCGCAGGGCGCGCAGGATAACCTCTGGCTGGATGAAACTGCTGCACTCAAGATCGGCGATCTGGGCCTTGACAAGCAGGCGCACATCGGCGTCAGCGGAGCGGCGGAGCAGACGATCCTGACCGGCTACGCAGACGATTTCTCGGAGAACTTTACAAGCGACGATCTTACTCTGACCATCAGCACCGCACGTGAAAACGGCTTCACCGAGCTGACGCTTCAGGAGGCCGTTTATACGCTGACGCTCGATCCCGGAGAAGGAAGCGAACCTGTCACGCTGGAAGCAGAGCAGGGAAAAAGCCTGCACGAACTGAATGTGCAGGCTCCGGAGCGTGAAAACATGACGTTTGACGGCTGGTACACCGAAGAAGGGGACTGCGTCGACGCGGAAGCGCCGCTGCATCTGACCGGCGATACGACGCTTTCCGCCCGCTGGACGCAGGCGGAGCCGCAGAGCGCGGAGGCCGCGCTGCTGACCTATGACCCCGACGCGCCCATCACAAAACAGGAGGCGGCAAAGACGCTTTACCAGATGGCCCGCCAGCTCGGTCTGGACACCGAAGCCGGGCAGGAGGTCGATCTGACGCAGTTTGAAGACGCAGACGAGATCAGCGAGGACGCGGCGGACGCCGTCCGCTGGGCCTATGCCGCCGACCTTCTCACAGAAAAGGACGGGAAGCTCCATGTTGCCGACGAGTTGACCCGGAAGGAGCTGACCCGGATGCTGGAGGATTTTCTGGATCTGATTTAAGCGCCGCGCTGCTTCCGCACCAGAAGCATACAGAGCAGCATCAGAAGCGGGAAAATGATGGCGGCGAGGATGCCTGCGCGGAGCGCTCCGCCGCAGGCGTCCGAGACGAGGCCCGCAAGCGTCGGGCCTCCCGCGCAGCCAAGATCACCCGCCAACGCCAGCAGCGCGAACATCTGCGTTCCGCCTCCCCGGATGGAGGCGGATGCGCGGCTGAACGTTCCGGGCCAGAAAATGCCGACCGAGAAGCCGCACACGGCGCAGCCAAGCAGGCTCAGAACCGGAGACGGCACGAACACGATGCACAGATACGCCCCGACGCACAGCGCCGCGCAGACAGCCATATAGCGGTTTAAGTTCAGTTTTTCGCCGTATTTCCCGAAAATCAGCCGGGAAACGCCCATCATGGCCGCGAACGCCATCGGCCCTGCCAGATCGCCCACGGTCTTCGATACGCCCAGTCCCTGCTCGGCAAAGGCGGACGACCACTGGCTCACGGCCTGCTCCGACGCGCCCGCGCAGAGCATCATCACCATAAAGAGCCAGAATACACGGCTTTTGACGAGCGTGCGCAGCGATAGCGCCTGCGCACCCTCGGCCTGCATCGGATAGAGCGGCGCACCCCCGAAGAAGACCGCGTTTCCGACCGGAACAAGCGCCCATAAAAGCGCAAGGAGCTTCCAGTTTCCAATTCCGAACAGCGCGAAAAATGCCGTCGACAGCAGTACAACGCCCATATGTCCCCAGCAATAGAACGAATGGAGCAGGCTCATGTGCTGTTCCTTATTCTGCGTGGGGCAGGATTCCATCACCGGGCTGACAATGACTTCAAGCAGCCCGCCGCCGACGGCGTAGATCACGACGGCGATCAGAAGCCCCGTAAACGCGTCAGGCAGCATATCCGGAAGAATGGTTAGCAGGACAAGTCCGGCAGCCGAAGCAATATGCGACAGCAAAATGGCCGCGCGGTAGCCGATGCGATCCAGAAACCACGCCGAGAGCAGATCAATGCCGAGCTGAATGCAGAAATTGATCGTGATGAGCAGCGTGATTTTCGAAAGCGGGATCTGGTACGTCCGCTCGAACATGACGAACAGCAGCGGAACAAAGTTATTGACGATGGCCTGCACGATATAGCCGACATAGCAGCCAAGGATCGTCCGGCTGCAGGAGTTTTTCATGGAAATTACCTCATTTTTTGCAGATTACCGCCTTTATATCACATCCGCACGGTCTTTGCAAGCGTCCTGCGGCCCGAAAAATTTTTTTGCTTTACCGAAAAAAACACTTGACAAACGCGAATTTCAGGCGTATACTCCGTGGCAAGATGAAACCGTTGATGCAGACGAGTAAGCAGACAGGATTTCTCCCAGAGAGCTGCCGGGTGGTGCGAGTGCAGCAGAAAGACGTTTGCTGAATGGACTGCGGAGGGCAGGCTGAACGCGAAGGCAAGTAGGCGCTGACGGAGTCCCACCGTTACAGGGGAGGATGCGTGCAGGCGCGTCATGAGCGGACAAGCAATTGTCAATTTGGGTGGCACCGCAGAAGTTTTTCAGACTTTTGTCCCAAGAGATCAAACCGATAACCGGTTTTCTCTGTGGATGAAGGTCTTTTTTGTTTCCCTTTTCCCGGAGAAAGCCAAAACGCGAAAGGAGAAACAACTATGAAAACCGAAAACATTCCTTACAAGATCTATCTGTCTGAGTCTGAGATGCCCCAGAATTGGTACAATGTCCGCGCGGACATGAAAAACAAGCCCGCGCCTCTCGTGAACCCTGGCACCGGCAAGCCCATGGGCTTTGACGATCTGCGGCCCGTTTTCTGTGACGAGCTGATCGAGCAGGAGCTGGACAACGACACGCCGTATATCCCCATCCCGCAGGAGATCCGTGATTTCTACAAGATGTACCGCCCGTCGCCGCTGGTGCGCGCGTACTGCCTCGAGGAAAAGCTTGGAACCCCGGCGAAGATCTATTACAAATTCGAGGGCAACAATACCTCCGGCAGCCACAAGCTGAACTCTGCCATCGCGCAGGCGTATTACGCCAAAAAGCAGGGACTCAAGGGCGTTACGACCGAGACGGGCGCCGGTCAGTGGGGCACGGCCCTTTCCATGGCCTGCGCGTATCTGGGGCTTGACCTGAAGGTTTTCATGGTCAAGTGCTCGTATGAGCAGAAGCCCTTCCGCCGCGAGGTCATGCGCACCTATGGCGCAAGCGTCACGCCCAGCCCATCGAACACCACGAATGTCGGCCGCGCCATTCTCGCGAAGGACCCCGACACGACCGGTTCTCTCGGCTGCGCTATCAGCGAGGCCGTCGAGGTCGCCACGACCACGCCCGGCTACCGCTATGTGCTCGGCAGCGTTCTGAATCAGGTCTTGCTCCATCAGTCGGTTATCGGTCTGGAAACGAAGATCGCGCTCGATAAATACGGCATTACGCCCGATATCATCATCGGCTGCGCCGGCGGCGGCTCGAACCTCGGCGGTCTGATCGCTCCGTTTATGGGCGAAAAGCTGCGCGGCGAAAAGGATTACCGCATCATCGCTGTCGAACCCGCCTCCTGCCCCAGCTTTACGCGCGGCGTGTTTGCCTATGACTTCTGCGATACCGGCATGGTCTGCCCGCTGGCAAAAATGTACACGCTTGGCAGCGGCTTCATCCCGTCGGCTAACCACGCGGGCGGCCTGCGCTACCACGGCATGAGCCCGATCCTCTCGCAGCTGTACCACGACGGCCTGATGGAGGCCCGCAGCGTCGAGCAGACGAGTGTATTTGAAGCAGCGGAGTATTTCGCCCGCACTGAGGGCATTCTCCCCGCGCCGGAATCCAGCCACGCCATCTGCGCCGCCATCGACGAAGCGCTTAAGTGCAAGGAAACAGGGGAGGAGAAGACCATTGTCTTCGGACTGACCGGCACTGGCTACTTCGATCTCGTTGCGTATCAGAAGTTCAACGATCATGAAATGACCGATATTATCCCGACCGACGAGCAGCTTGCCGCAAGCATCGCAAAGCTGCCGAAGGTATCGGAATGAAATTTCTGCGTACACCCTGTTGACATTTGTATGCGAGGTGTGTATAATAACGCCGTCAATCAAATACAGGACATCCGTTGATCGTCCTCAGAACGCGTATGCGGACTGAGAACAGAAGGAATCTCTGGAGAACTCATTGAATTGAGTGCCGAAGGTGCAAGGCCATGGTGGCCGAATCTCTCAGGCAAAGGGACAGAGAAGCAGG
>OLQC01002543.1_pt1 | contig 11930 bp, 10 predicted proteins | sample 1672471 | NCBI WGS metagenome assembly OLQC01 (sample SAMEA3136689, study PRJEB25190) | human gut metagenome | biome: human gut; feature: human-associated habitat; material: faeces | place: Austria | collected 2013
TAAAGCACGTAGGAGAACATGATTATATTTCATCTGGAAGAGGACATAATACAGTGCTTTTAGTAAGTGAAGATGGAAAAACTTTTACAAATAAAAAATTAATAATGACTAATGATGATTATCCAGAAAATATGACTTGTCATGTTAGAGACCCAAAAGTTTGGATGGAAAATAATAAATTTTATATGGTACAAGGCGCTAGAGATAAAGATGATATAGGTCAAGTATTATTATTTGAAAGCGATGATATGATAAACTGGAATGTAATCAATATTATAAAAAGTGAAAGTAAGTTTGGTTATATGTGGGAATGTCCAGATTTATTTAATGTAGATGGAAAAAATATATTATTAATATCTCCACAAGGAATAGATGCTGAAGGTATAAAATATAATAATATTTATCAAAGTGGATACTACATAATAGATGGAGATTATAAAACTAATAATTATAAATTAAGGGATTTTGAAGAATTAGATAGAGGATTTGACTTTTATGCCCCTCAAACATTTGAAGATTCAAAAGGAAGAAGAATATTAATAGGATGGATGGGACTTCCAGATATAGAGGATTTATATTCTAATCCAACTACAGATTATGGTTGGCAGCATGCATTAACTATACCAAGAGAACTAAAAATTAAAAATAATAAGTTAATACAAAATCCAGTAGAGGAAATTAATAAGTTAAGAAAAGATAAAAAATATATTGAAATAAATTCAAATATAAATGAAGATGCATACGATACATTTGATATGATTGTTAATTTAGAAAAATGTGATAAACTTGAAAGTATTATAAAAAATTGTGTAAATTTAAGTTATGATAGAGAAAAACAATTATTTACATTATCTTTTACACATGGAGGTTATGGAAGAACTAACAGAAGTGTTAGATAAATTAAATAACTTTAGAGTACTGTGTGATACATCGTCTATTGAAATATTTATTAATAATGGAGAAGAAGTATTTACTACTAGATTCTATCCAACTAAAGATAATGTAGGAATAAAGCTTAGTGGAGAAAATTTAAAAGGTAGCATTTGTATTTATGAAATGGAGGCCTATAAAATTGAAAACTAAAATATCATCAAGAATATTTGCATTATTAATAGATAATGTCGGTATTTATGCATTGATAGTAGGGATTTTTATAAATATAGGAAAAGACTCTACATTTGCCTTAAGCATTGGGAGTTTAATATTTACAATATATTTAATACTAGTACCAGTTATATTTAAAGGATATCATTTTGGTAAATATATGATGGGAATGAAGATAGTTACAGATAATTATAACAATCCAAGTTTAGTACATATTATTGTAAGAGAATTATGTAAAGTAATTTATACTATACCTTTTATCGGTATTATTTTAGTATTAGTTTCAAATTATGTTATGGGCAAGAGAGAAGATGGTAAGGCCTTACATGATATAATTGCAAGAACAAAAGTAATAAATGTATAATAATGAAATAAATATTGTAATATAGGGATATTAACGGAGGAAATTATGAAAAAAATAATAACTATAGGAGAAGCATTAATTGACTTTATACCCAATAAAAAGGGCTGTAGTTTAAAAGAAGTAGTTGGATTTGAAAGAGTAGCAGGAGGTGCACCTGCTAATGTAGCTGCAGTAGTTAGTAAATTAGGAGGAAAATCTAATTTTATTTCACAACTAGGTGAAGATGCATTTGGAGATTATATTATAGATGAACTTAATAAAGTTAATGTTGATACAAGTTATGTATTAAGGACAAATAAAGCAAATACTGGACTTGCATTTGTTTCTTTAAAAGAAGATGGAAATAGAGATTTTTCATTTTATAGAAATCCAAGTGCGGATATGTTGTTAAATGAAAGTGAAATAAATAAAGAGTGGTTTAATGATTGTCATAGCTTACATTTTTGTTCTGTAGATTTAATAGATTGTCCAATGAAAGAAGCGCATAAAAAAGCAATAGATTGTGCTATAGATAATAATAGTATTATAAGTTTTGATCCAAATGTAAGATTACCATTATGGAATAGTGAAGATGAATGTAGAAAAGCGATACTTGAATTTTTACCTTTTGCACATATAGTTAAAATATCAGATGAAGAATTAGAGTTTATAACAGGATTTAATAATATTGAAGATGCTAAAGAAGTACTATTTAATGGAAGCGTAAAAATGGTTATTTTTACAAAAGGTAAAGATGGAGCAGAAATATATACTAAAGATAAAGTAGTTAGCATAGAAGGTAATGTAGTTGAAGTTGTTGATACAACAGGTGCAGGAGATTCATTTATTGGAGCATTTTTATTTAAGTTATTAGAAAATGAAGTTAATCTTGATGGTATAGATAAGTTAAGTTGTGATACTATAAGAGATTATTTATTATTTGCTAATCATTATGCTGCATATAGTACAACTAAAAAAGGTGCTATAGCCTCATATGCAAACTTAGAAGAAATTCAAGAATATATTAAAAATAGGTAAGATTATTATAAAAATGATTAAAACCTATATAAGTAAACGCAAAAAGCTACTCAATTGTGAGTAGCTTTTTACGTTGTCAATATAATAAAAAATTCGCTTCGCTCATTTCGCCAACGATATATCCTTGCTCACGCTACGGATACATCCGTTGCTCAAAAACATAATTTCATTGTAAGAAAAAAGATGCCTTATATAAGACATCTTTCATTTATCTAATATTCTTTTTCTAATTTATCTACTAATTCTTTAAATACTTCTAATGCTTTATCCACAGATTCTTTCTTTTCCATATCAACACCAGCTGCTTTTAATTGATTAAGTGGATAATCAGAACCTCCACTCTTTAAAAATTCTATATATTTATCAACAGCTACTTTACCTTCTGTTAATATCTTTTGACTTAATGCACTTGCTGCAGAGAATCCTGTAGCATACTTATACACATAGAAATTTGAATAGAAATGAGGTATTCTAGCCCATTCTAGTGCAATTTGTTCATCAACTACAGTTGAATTTCCATAGTATTTTTTATTTAAATCATAGTATATATCGTTAAATTCTTTAGCTGTTAGAGGATTTCCGTCCTCTACACTAGCATGAGTTAATTTTTCAAACTCAGCAAACATTGTTTGTCTATATACAGTTGTTCTAAACTGCTCTAAGTAATAATTTAGAAGATATACTCTTTCTTCTTTTGAATCTGCTTTTTCTAATAAATAATTTATTAAAAGCAATTCATTTAATGTAGATGCAACTTCGGCTACAAATATTTTATAACCTGAATATAGATAAGGCTGAGTTTTCTTAGAATAATAACTGTGCATAGAATGTCCTAACTCATGTATTAATGTAAATAAAGAGTTTAGGTCGTCCTTATAATTCATTAATATATAAGGATGTGAATCATAACTTCCCCAAGAATAAGCTCCACCTTGTTTTCCTTCATTTTCATAAACATCTATCCAATTTTCTTCAAAAGCTCTTTTTATTAATCCTAAATACTCTTCACCTAAAGGTTTTAATGCATTTAGTACTATTTCTTGTGCTTCTTCATAAGGTATTTTCATATCAAAGCTTTCAGTTAAAGGAACATACAGGTCATACATATGTATATCCTCTAATCCTAAAAACTTCTTTTTGATATCTACATATCTATTTAATGTATCTAAATTTTCATCAACTGCTTTTATAAGGTTGTTGTAAACATCAACGCTTATATCATCTTGGAATAAAGATGCGTATAAAGCAGATTCATATTTTCTAGTTTTAGAATAGAATATTTCTGACTTTATACCTCCATATAGCATAGATGCAAAAGTATTTTTATACTTGTCATATGTTTTATACATTGCATCAAAAGCATTTTTTCTAACTTTATTATTTTTACTTTTTAAGAATGTTGAAAAATTAGAGTGAGTAAGTTTAACCATTTCTCCATCTTCATTTTCTATTTTTGGAAAATCCATATCAGCATAAGATAACATATCATAAGCATTTTCTGGAACTGATGTTAAATCTGAAACTGCGGCTAATATTTCCTCTTCCTTTTCTGATAATGTATGTGGTTTTTCTCTTAATATCTCCTCTATATATTTTTTATAGAATGATAGCTTTTCATCTTCTAAATATTCTTTAAGTTTAGATTCATCTATGGCTATTATTTCTGGAACCATATATGATGCTGCTGTAGATAGCTCTGTAGATAACATATCTGTTTTAGTTGCCATCGCTTGGTTTTCATTTATTCTAGTATCTTCATGTTGTTTCATATGTGTATACACATATAAATTTTGTAATAGTTGTGAAGCTTTTTCATATATATTAAGCGCTTCATACATATTTTCTTTACTTTGTGATAATTTACCCTTGTACTCTTTTATTTCATTTACATAGGATTTTATCTTTGATATATCTTTATCAATAGATTCTTGGCTTGAATACATTAAATCTATTTTCCATTTATATTTATCATCTATATCTTTTCTATCTATTCCCATATTCTCACTCCTTATCGACAATTTTATAATACAGCTACTAATATAGCTCCTTCTGCTGTAAATGTTCCCATTATAGGGCCTATACTAGCAATTAATACTTCCTTAAAGTTTGAATCTTCTTCTATTATAGATTTTATTTTATGTGCTTTTTCAGGACAATTTGCATGAGCTATTATAATAGTTTTTTCTTTCTCATCATTTACATGAGATTTTACATAGTCTAGAGCTTTCTTTATACTATTTACTCCACCTCTAGCCTTATCTATAGGTTTAACTAAACCTTCATCTATTCTAATTATTACTTTTAAGTTTAGTGCATTCATTACTTTTCCTGCTAAAGGATTTACTCTACCACCTTTTATTGCATTCTCTAAAGTATCTAATGCACCAAAGAATATAATGTCCTTTTTATATTTTTCTATTTCATTTAATATTTCATCCATAGTTTTTCCTTGTTCTATCAGTTCATTACATTTTAGCATCATTAATGCAACACCTATAGAACCACTTTGTGTATCGATTACTTCAATTCTTTTTTCAGGATGTTCTTCTAAATACATAGTTTTAGCTAATACCGCATTACTATGTGTTCCTGAAAGCTTAGATGTTAAAGTAAATACTAATATTTCATCTTCTTCACATTTATAAGCTTCTATAAATCTATCTGGTGAGGGACTTGATGTTTTAGGTAATTCTTTAGATACTTTCATTTTTTCATAAAAAGTTTTATCATCAATTTCTACTCCACCTATATAACTTTCTTCACCAAAGCAAACATTTATACCTATAATACCAGGATTTACCCTTTCAATAACTTCTTTAGGTAAATCACATGATCCGTCTGTTATAATTTTTATATGTCTTTTCATTTGTGCACCTCTACTTTAATTATGACTATATCTTATTTTATATTATTTTAATGTAAATAATCTACACTTATTATATTTTTTGAATTATTTAGTTCATTTACAAGTTCATCTAGTATTATTCTTCTATCATATACTATAAAAAAACTTAACTTCCAATATATATCTTCTACATTTTCTATATCTATATTTTTAACACTAATTTGAGATTTTTGAAATATATTATATAACATAGTTATAACATTTATATTATCTACCTTTACACTAAATATAGTTTGCTTTTTCTTAAAAATTATTTTATCAATTTTTTTTAAAATATAAAGAGTTATCATTACCAGTGACCATGCACAAATACTTAGTACATAGTATCCATATCCTACTGCTATACCTATGCAAGCTGTAGCCCAAATCCCTGCTGCTGTAGTTAATCCTCTTATACCATTTGATGTTTTCAAAATTGCTCCAGCTCCTAAAAAACCAATACCTGATAATACCTGGGCTGTTAATCTAGCTGGATCAATACTAGCTTGTGAACTATACTGAACAAATAATGATAATGATGTTATAGCTGTTATACATGAGCCTACAGCTACTAATATATGAGTTCTAAATCCTGCAAATTGATGTGATTTTTCTCTTTCTAATCCAGTCAATCCTCCTATAATTAAAGCAATTATTAATCTTATTATTATAGCACCATTACTTATAATAATAATTACCTCCTATCTATTTATATAATCCTCTTTAGTAAAGAAGTATTTAATATAAAATTTATATGCTTGAATAAATAATATATGACTAGTCTCAGTTACTTTTTAAAAACCTGCAAATATATTTTAAAATTGTAATTTGAATAAAAAAAAGTCCACTAATGTGGACTATTTACTCGTTAAAGCCATGTATTTATTTATTAATATATCGATTTTACTACTTGATTCTAATAATTCATCTCTAAAAATTTCTGGATATTCCATATATGCATATATCTGTTCCCTCAATGCATCTATTTCTTGTTTTAACATCTCTAATTCACTATTCACCATATAATCACCACGGTCACCAATTTATCTCTTTCTTTGTTTATATAATAACAAATTTTTACATACTATGTCAATAATCTTAACTATAAAATGAAGTCTTATAAAATATGATTTTATTTTATAAATCCAATACATTTATATACTTTGACTCATTTGTTAAGTACTTGTCCTTAATTGACAGTTAAATTTATTATTGCTATAATATTTTTGATAATGAATTTCATTAGGAGGTATCACTCATGACTGTTTGTGATTTAAAAGTAGGCCAAAAAGGAATCATTGATAATATATATGGAAATGAAAAATTAGTTAAGAGATTATTAGCTTTAGGATGTATAAGTAATACAGAAATAGAAGTTAAGAAAATTGCCCCATTAGGAGATCCAATTGTAGTTAGATTTAGAGGCTTTGATCTTGCTCTTAGAAAATCTGATGCTAAGAATATATCACTAAAGTAAGACAGGAGGCTATATAATGATTAATGTTGCTTTATTTGGTAACCCAAATGTCGGTAAAACTACAGTTTTTAACTTACTTACCGGTTCAAACCAATATGTAGGTAACTGGCCTGGTGTTACTATCGATAAAAAAGAAGGTTTTTTAGGTAAGGACATAAAGATAGTCGACTTACCTGGTATATATGCTATGGATACTTTCTCTAATGAGGAAAAAGTATCAAAAGAATTTTTGGAAACTGGAGATGTGGATGTTATAGTTAACATTGTAGATGCATCCAATTTATCTAGAAACCTTTATCTAACAACTCAGCTTATAGAATTTAATAAGCCCATTGTTATTTTGCTTAACATGTTAGATGTAGCAGAATCTAAAGGTATATATATCGATTCTGATAATCTTTCAAAGGAACTTGGAGTTACTGTAGTTCCTATAATAGCTAAGAAAAAAAATGGAGTAGATAAAATATCTTTAGCTATAAAAAATTCAGTAAATAAAACTGTAAATTATGATATAAATTTTGGAAATGAAGTTCAAACATATAAAAAATTAGAAGATATATTATCTAGATGCACAAAGATTAATTCAGATAAAAAAATATCTATAAGTGATAAAATAGATAATATAGTTTTAAACCCAATTTTAGCGTATCCTATTTTTATAGGTGCACTATTACTATTATTTAAATTTACATTTGATTGGGTTGGAGGACCTTTACAAGAAGGTTTAGGTACTTTAATAGAGACATATATATCATCTCCAATTAATGATATGCTAGTAAATTCTAGTCCTTGGTTTAGATCACTTATTGTTGATGGTATATTAGGTGGTGTTTGCGGTACTTTACCATTTTTCCCATTAATATTCACATTATTTTTTGGTATATCATTATTTGAAGATAGCGGTTATATGTCTAGAGCTGCTTTCTTAATGGATAATATAATGAGAAAAGTAGGTCTATCTGGTAAAGCATTCATACCTATGGTTATGGGGCTTGGTTGTTCGTCTCCAGCTATAATGGCTACTAGAACTTTAGAAAGTGAAAAAGATAGAAAAATAACCGCACTTATTTCACCACTTATGACTTGTGGTGCTAAGTTACCTATATATGCAGTTTTTGTTGCTATATTTTTCCCAAAAAATGCTGCACTTGTTACTACATCTTTATATTTACTTGGAATCGTAGTAGCTATATTAGTTGCTCTAGTTTTAAATAGAACATCATTTAAAAATGATATAGAACCATTTATACTAGAATTGCCTGAATATAAATTACCTACATTAAGTGCATTACTAAAAAATACTTGGAATAAGTCTAAAGGATTTTTAATAAGAGTTGTAACTGTAATGTTTGCAATGTCAGTTGCTATATGGTTATTATCATCATTTAACTTTAACGGTTTTACAGAAAATATGAATGATAGTTTCTTAGCATACTTAGGTAAGCTTATAGCACCTTTATTTGCACCTTTAGGATTCGGTGACTGGAGAGCTTCAGTTTCTATATTAACTGGTCTTGGTGCCAAAGAAATAGTTATATCTACTATGGAAGTACTTTACGGTAATTTAGATAAAGTTTTACCAACAGTATTTACTGGAGTTACAGCGTATGGTTTCTTAGTATTTAGTGCATTATATACTCCATGTATAGCAGCACTTGCTACTATGAGAAAAGAATACGGAAATAAAATGATGTTTACATCACTTATATATCAATTCGTTCTTGCTTGGATAGGAGCATTTATAGTCAGAATTATAGGTGGAGCTATATTCTCTCATAGTCCTGCTTCTTTAACTGAATTTGTTATAGCAGGTATAATATTATTAGCTTCTACAATTATACTTTTAAGAATGTTTAATAAAAAATCATCTGGTTGTAGTAGCTGCTCTAGCTGTAGTAGCAAAGGTAATTGTTCTATTCAAGTAGAAGATAAATCTAAGAATGCACAATAATAATTTTTACTATTATCTAACTTAAGCAATATATAACCTTGATATACAAAATAAAGAGCTCATCTATTGATTATTTTAATCTTATAGATGAGCTCTTATTTTATTTATTAAAATTTAATATCTACTGTTACTTCTTTTCCACTTCTATTTACAGTTACCTTAGTACTTTGACCAGATTTATATTTATATAAAACTTTATTAAGGTCTGTCATAGTTGGAGTTTCATCATTCCCCACCTTAACTATTACATCACCTGCTTGTATACCTGATTTTTGAGCTGGTGTATCTGATACAACTTCAACTATATATACACCTTCATCTGCTGCTAAATCAGTTCCTGTTGATGATTCAAATGTAGTTACATCTATACCTTTTATACCTAAAGTAACTTTTTCAAAGTTTCCTGATTTTATAACTTGTTCTATTATGGGTTTTGCTGTATTTATAGGTATAGAAAATCCTATACCTTCAGCTGAAGATACCTTAGCTGAGTTTATACCTATTACTTGACCTTTTTCATTTAATAGTGGTCCACCACTATTTCCTGGATTTATACTTGCATCAGTTTGCATAAGTCCTGTCATAGTTTCTTTTTCTGTTTGAATTGTTCTATCTAATCCACTTATTATACCTTGTGTAACAGATTTTTGGAATTCAAGACCAAGTGGATTTCCTATTGCTATTGCTATATCTCCTACTCTTACCTGATCACTATCACCTAATTCAGCAGCTGTTAGGCCTGTTTTATCCACCTTAACCATCGCTAAATCTAATTTTGCATCATTCCATAAAACTTTACCTTGTGTAGTACTACCATCATTGAATAATACTTTAACATCTACAGCTTGACCATCTGATACAACATGTGAATTTGTAAGTATATAACCTTTTGAATCAACTATAACACCTGTTCCTACACCTTCTGATTGAGTTGGTATAGCAAATATATTATTATTACTTATAGTTGTTGTCGTTATCCCTACAACAGAAGGCATTGCTTTATCACTAACCGCATGATATATATTTTGACTTTTTCCACTGTCATTTACTACAATTTCCTTTGAAACTGAATTTTGATTAGTATCTCCTATATTATTTTTCATAACTACTATTGTAAGTAAACTAGTAAGTACACTTGTTATTATACATACAAGCACTGTTAAACCAATTCCTCTTTTATTTGACATAAATACCCTCCTAATAAATTTAATTAACTTAAATATTATTACTTATTATTTACAATATCTATCGTTTGATAACAATAAATATTCTAAATGATTTTTCTTTAACTAATAGATATTTAATTTAACTTTAGTTATATTGATATATATCTTAAGTACTGATTTCTCAATCTATTAGTAAACTCTTTTTCTACTTTTATCAAATTTCATCTTTCAGCATTATATTTATATTAATAATGCCATAATAAATATTACACAAATAAAAAATGAAACCACCAACTAGATATATTATCTTATTGATGATTTCATTATATTACGTTATTCTTAACTTAACCTTAACTACTAAAGTCTTTTTTCTAATTCTTCTTTTTCCTTTTCAAATCCTGGTTTACCTAATAAAGCAAACATGTTTTTCTTATATGCTTCAACACCTGGTTGATCAAATGGATTAACACCTAATATATATCCACTTAATGCACAAGCTTTTTCAAAGAAGTATACTAAGTATCCAAAGTTATATTCATCTAATTTTGGAATATTAACTATTAAGTTTGGAACATTACCATCTGTATGTGCTAATAAAGTTCCTTGGAATGCCTTCTTATTAACAAAATCTACAGTTTTTCCAGCTAAATAGTTTAATCCATCTAAATCCACATCAACTTCATCTATTGTTATTTCTCTCTTAGCATTTTCTACATTTAAAACTGTTTCAAATAATATTCTCTTACCTTCTTGTATATATTGACCCATAGAATGTAAATCTGTTGAGAAGTCTACAGCTGCTGGGAATATACCTTTATTATCTTTTCCTTCACTTTCACCATATAACTGCTTCCACCATTCTCCCACGTAATGTAATTGAGGTTCATAGTTTACTAATAATTCTATATCTTTTCCTTTTCTATGTAATACATTTCTAACTACTGCATACTGATAACTATCATTAGTCTTTAAATCTGATGATTTAAATTCTTCACAAGCATCAGCTGCACCTTGCATCATCGCATCTATATCTAAACCTGCGCAAGCTATAGGTAGTAATCCTACTGGTGTTAACACAGAAAAACGTCCACCTACATCATCAGGTATTATGAATGTTTCATATCCTTCTTCATCTGCTAATTTTCTAAGTGCACCTTTTGATGAATCTGTAGTTGCATATATTCTTTTACTTGCTTCTTCTTTTCCATATTTCTTTTCTAAAAATTCTTTAAATATTCTAAATGCAATTGCAGGCTCAGTTGTTGTTCCTGATTTTGATATAACATTTATAGATACATCTTTGTCTTTTATTACATCTAATAAATCCATCATATATGTAGAGCTTATATTCTGTCCTACAAAGTATATTTCTGGAGATTTTCTATCTTCTTTTGATAAGTTGTTTCTAAATGAATGGCTTGCCATTTCTATAGCAGCTCTTGCACCTAAGTAAGATCCCCCTATACCTATAACTAAAAGTACATCTGAATCAGATTTTACTTTTTCTGCTGCTTTTGTGTAACCTTCGTCACCGAATTCTTTCTTTCCTGATAACATTTCGTTTACACCTGTTGCTCCAACTTCTCTTAACGCTAATGCCTGATATACAAAAGCTGCATTCCATCCGTCCTTTGCTCCTGCAGCCATCGGTGTAACGCCTTTTAATTTTTCTAACTTCTTAACAGCATCTGCTAATTCATCATATGTGTTAGGAAGCTTTGCGCCAGCCTTTTCAAATAATGCCTTATTGCAGAACAATGTCATGTACCATGAAAACATTGGAACTGAATATAACTTACCATCATATTCAAAGGCTGATGTTGAGCCTTCCATCATATTTGACTTAACTTCATCAGTTATGTAATCATCCAAAGGCATTACTTTTCCCGCATCAACTAGCTTCTTAGCTGTGCCTGCGCCCCACCAATAAAATACATCAATACCCTTTGCATCTCCTGCAAATTCAG
>OLQC01002544.1_pt1 | contig 11930 bp, 12 predicted proteins | sample 1672471 | NCBI WGS metagenome assembly OLQC01 (sample SAMEA3136689, study PRJEB25190) | human gut metagenome | biome: human gut; feature: human-associated habitat; material: faeces | place: Austria | collected 2013
AAACACAAGACGCAGATCAATCATCTTAAACTGCGCCTGATTTCCGGCAAGATGATTCAAAAATTCAAACAGAAAAAATCCAATGACCAGTTCTACTATTTTTACTATTGGTCTGTGTTTATCAAGCCAGATTTTCCAGCGATCGATCCGCCGCTCCTTTTCTCCGATAGAGTCCAGATACTGATCATAGATGTCGGAAAAATCCTCCAGAAGTGAAATCTTTGGAAACCAGCCATACTTAAAACGTACAACTTTATCATCCGGTGGAATTTTTTCAACTGGGATAAGTCCTTTATTCTCGATCCGTACACTTGCATCTATCTCTTTTATTTTCTGTTCCAGCTCCCGAAAAGTATTTGAAAATACATTTGGTACATTCAGATAGTGATATTCCTCGTCCCAGTTATCACTCATTTTCTCCAAAAGTTCTGCCAGATCCATGGAGTTCAAAAACTGGAGTGGCTGATCAGGTGATTCCTGAATCTCCACCGGCTCCCCACTACGGATAGCTGCAAACATTTTATAAAAATAATCTTCCTTATAAACTCCGGAATACAGATACGGAATTCTTACGATTTTGACCGGAATCTGGTACATTTTCCCATACTGACAACACAGATTCTCGGCTCCACGGACAAGAAGTGTCTTTCCGGTCGTAGCTGCATACCCCGCCTCCGGACCAGTTAGATAGATTACATGGATCTCTTTACTGCGTTTACAATAACTTAACACTTTTCGAAGCTTCTCTGCTTCACCTTCCATCGTTCCATGAAATGTAATATAATTAGAAAAATAAACCATAAGTTCAAAATCATAAGTGCGGAAAATGTCTTCCAGCTCTTCATCTCGCTCTGGAAATGGGCGCACGATCAAATGCTTTTTCCGCTCTGTCTTCAACAAGGAATTCCCCATTATAAATACTTCGCTCTCGGGGAAAGCTTCCTGCACAAATTCTTTTGTTATGTATCCGGTATTCCCAACTAATAGTACTCTCATATCTTTTCTTCCTAACGTTCCCTGATATATTTTTCATTATACCACGCTGTTTTTATTCTGCCACAAAAAACATATTCTCATATACATTTCCATATATCTTTTTTATATAATCGAAACCCACAAATTTAATAAGCATGCTTATTATTGTCTTGCAAACCTTTTTCAGATGTTTTACCATAGAATTAACAATTAAGTATTTTCAAAACATTTCTCAATAGCACGAAAGCATCCCGAGAGGAAACTGTTTTTATACTTATCATAAAGGAGGTTTTTTCTATGCGGTTTTGGACAAGACAACATGAAGCTGTCTGGGATGAGCTTCAAAAAACAGGTCAATATATTGTAAAGAAAGAATATATCGAGGAAAAAAATGATACCATTTCCGAATTCTATCTAAAATTGTATGAATGGTACACAAAAGCTGCAAGAAAATATATTGACATCCCAGAAGATCTGAAATATCCAGTCTGGCTCAGTGTTAGTGAGGATATGATGTTACAGCCGACCGAACACGCAATCATATTCGAAGTCGAGATTCCAGAGGGAGAATACCTGATCTGCAATTTTGACAAATGGGGCTATCGCGTCAATTATTTCTATGTGCCGCTGGATGAGGCCGATGAAAAGGCCCACATGGAAGAGTTAAAAAAATATGGAATCGCCTCCGAAGATTCATTAGTTACAACCAGTAAAGGAAACTTCTACCCGCTGCTCAGGCAGAAAATTATCAAAAGCTGGGATCGAATTTTTACGATTCAGCCGGATGATCCGTCCCTCATGGTCGGAACCTGCTGGAAGTTAAAGAAAGAGTGGATCAAGGAGGTACGTTTTTATGACGGAGAATAATATATCATCAGCCTCAGACACTATCACGATGTATTGCACGCAGCCTGACCTTGTCTGGGATATTGTAGATAAAGATGGCGTAAACTATGTAAAACAGGCTTATATCACAAAGAAATATCAAGACACTGCCTGGATTTTTGACACTGCTTACAAGTTTTTCCGCCTGGAAGCTGTAAAGATCATTCCAAAGCCACAAGAGGCTGAATCACCAATCTGGATGTACCGTGATAAAAAATGGGCAGTTCCGAATGCTGGCTGCCGGCGTATGCACCTGGAAATTCCCAAAGACGAGTTGATTCTTTTTGACCGGAGAACATGTAATAAAATTCTGAACATGGAATATGTTGGAACTGATGAAGAAATCGCCGCCTTTGAGCAGGAATATAAGCGTCAGGGCGTCCGCGACCCACTGGACATTATGAAGTCCTCATTTTATCCGCTTCTGGCTCAGAAAATCAAGAAAAGCTGGCAGCATCTTTTTACGGATCCACTTCCGGAAGAGACTTACTGGCAAGGCGCCGTCTGGTATCTGAAAAAAGATTGGGTAGTCGGGGAAGAATAATGTTATACTATAAGCAAGAGCTTTACTTGCAAACTGTGCAGCAGAGATGGATGTGCTCTGCTGCATGTTATTTTTTTATATGGAGGTGACCTGCCATGGCAAAAGAGCAGCTTGCTGTGATTGAAATGATCACAAATATGATTCTCGGCAAGACCAACGGGGTTAGTAAAGTTGATTTCACACCACAGAAAATCCCGTTTCCGGAAAACCTTCCGTATGAACAGGCTTTCCTGCGCGCCACACCAGAGAGCCAGGGTGTCTCTTCCGAGAAACTGATACATTTACTAAGTAACTTATCCACATCTCCATACACGGATATGCATCACTTTCTTGTACTGCGACATGGAAATGTAATCTGTGACTGTAGCTTTGCGCCTTACCGGAGCGGCATATGGCACATTTCCCATTCCATGTGTAAGAGTATTACCAGCATGGCAATCGGATTGCTGATCGATGAGGGGAAACTTTCTTTAGATGAAAACATATACAATATCTTTCCCGGAAAAGTCAATCCACTGATCAAAATCTTCCGACCGGAAATCACAGTACGGCATCTTCTGACAATGACAAGTGGTGTAACATTTAACGAGTCTGGAATTGTCTCTGGTAATGACTGGCTGGAAAGCTATCTGAACGCACCTGTAACGGGAAAACCTGGCACGGAATTTCAATATAACAGTCTGAATACTTATGTCCTTTCTGCAATTGTCAGCGCAAAAACTGAGATGACGCTGGAGGAATACTTGCGGCCACGTCTATTTGAGCCTCTTGGCATCACCCGGTATCTCTGGGAGACCTGCCCAAAAGGCATCACAAAAGGCGGCTGGGGACTTTTTATTTGTCCGGAAGACATGGCAAAATTAGGGCAGCTCTATCTAAACCACGGCATGTGGCACGAAAAGCAGATCATTCCAGCCGACTGGATCCGCGAATCGACCACCAAACAGATTGACAGTATAGAAGGTACTTATGGTTACGGATATCAGGTCTGGATGGAACAACGTCTAGGCAGTTTTGAATTCAATGGTATGCTCGGACAGAATGTACTCGTGTATCCTGACCTTGACATGGTCATTGTCACCTGCGCTGGAAACAATGAACTCTTCCAGAATAACGTCATGCTAGATCTGATACGTGATGCATTTCCACAGGAATATCAGGCATCTGAATATGCTCTCCCTGAAAATCCTGCCGAGTATCACAAACTGACACACCTGGTTCACTCACTTTCCCATAGGCCTTCCTGCATGCCACAGATCCGACGCGGCGGCTGGGCAAAGAAAAGCGGATATTCCAGAAGCCATGCAATATATCCCAAATATGTCCGGTTGCTAAAGGATTTAGACGGAAAATGCTACAATATAAATCCCGCAAGTGTTGGCCTGTTTCCACTGATTATTCAGGTATTCCATAATAATATGACAAACGGAATCAGACAGATTTCTTTTCAATATGACAAAATCAACTGTCCAGACAAATTTTATATTCACTTTCTGGAAGGAGAAGAACATTGTACGCTGACTGTAAGTTTTGATCGTTATATCGATAACCTAATTACACTTCATGGAGAAACTTACCTTGTAGCTGTAAAATGTGAGTATACTACTGATGCAGATCACGCTCCGGTTCTTATCCTCAATATGATCTATCTGGAAGAAGCCATGAGCCGAAAGCTTTATTTACATTTCAAAAGCAACGAATTAATGGCACATTGGTCCGAGTCTCCCGGGAAAGAGCTTATTTTAGAAGGTCTGTCTTCCATCACAGGGGAGATGACGAAGCTTCCACTTTACGGTCGCTTTCTCGAAGGAAGCGGAATGCAATTCCTGGAACATTTAATGGTCGATACCATAGAACCAACTGTACATGGAACATTAGCTGAATCCGATACTGAAAACGTGGATATTTGATATCTGACATACCATTCCTTGAAATTGTAGCTGTTCTGATTATTATCTCATACAAAAACGCCCCGCAAAATGTGAATATTTTACGGGGCGTATATTATGCATTCCTGTTTTATTGAATTATGAGGTTATTATCTTCTTCTCTGTCTTCTGATTACTCTGAGAGAACCTACGATACAAACAGCTGCTACTAATAGGATGAACCATGCAATCAAGTTACTGTTGTCTCCTGTTTTTGCTGATTTAGAAGCTGGCTTCTTTCCTACGTCAGTCTTACCTGTATCTTTTGTATCTTTCTGTGCTACTGTCAGAGTTGTCTCTGCGAAACCATCTGTGAAGTTCACCTTAACAGTATGATTTCCTGCTGAAAGGCTGCTCATATACTCCTTTGAAAATGTGATGATTGTGGAACCACTCTTACCAAATTAATTATCCTAATCCCACCTAACATTATACCCATTTTCCTGTCCTATTTTTGTCTCCGGCGCGAGTTGTCATTTATACGGCGCGAACTGCAATTTGATTTTATTGAAAGAAAAGTGTTTCTATATTAAAATATATTTATAGAAAAATGAACTGGAGTGAGAATATGCTGAAAATAGGCATCTGTGACGACAGCAAGATATTCCTGATCTGTGCTGAAAAATTAATTCGGAAATGGTCCGATGAACGCCGGATCCCGGTAAAGATATACACTTTTAATAACGGTGATAAGCTAGTCGCTGCCAATACAGAAGAACGGCTAGATATTATTTTTTTGGACATTATCATGCCTCTTTTAAATGGTATGGATGCCGCCAGGGAACTTCGTCAGCGCGATAAGTCCGTTAAAATCATCTTTCTGACTTCATCACCGGAATTTGCCTTAGAGTCTTATGAGGTCAAAGCTCAGGGATATGTGCTGAAACCAATTGCCTATGATAAGCTCAAGGAACTTTTGGACGAATGTGCCCAATCATTTGCAGAAGAACCAAAGAACATGGTGATCAAAACTGTCACCGGTTATCAGAAACTGTATTTTCATGAAATTGAATACGCCGAAGCTCAGAATAAGAGAGTTTTCTTTCATCTGCGCTCCGGCAATATCATAGAGTCCGCAGAACCATTTCATTCCTTTGAGGAGCGTTTCTCTTCGCAGGATGGATTTTTCAAATGTCATCGAAGCTACCTTGTATATCTGCAAAATGTAGATCATTTTACCGCAGCTGAGATTACTACGAAATCCGGGCAGAACATTCCGGTTTCCAGAGGCTACGCAAAAGCTTTCAAAGAGGCCTATTTTGCCCAGATGTTCCAGGACTCCTGATATATAGATATGTTTTCCACGATTTGTACACCGGATCTGGATTTTATCCACATATTTTCGAACAAAAGAGGAAACTACGATGCTTGTAAATATTTTAAGCCTGATTCATAACACAACTACATTATTGTTCGGTGTCTATGCATCTGCTGCATTTCTCGGCATCCGAATGAACCGGAAGAATATCCTTGCCTTGTTAACTTTTTCGTGTATTACAGGTGTTTTTTATGTGCTTTCTTTTGTATTGCATGGAACCAGTTTCACGGAACAGGTCTATCCTTTCATTATTCACATTCCGCTTGTATTGTTTCTTACTTTTTATTACAAATATAAAATGGCCAACTCCATTTTGGCTGTTCTGACTGCATACCTCTGCTGCCAGATCAGTAACTGGACTGGAATTGCAGCAATGACATTGACCAGTCAGGAATGGATCTATTACAGTGTCCGTATCTGTGTGACCATTATCGTATTTATCCTGCTTGTCCATTACGTTTCCGATATTACTGCACAGCTTCTGCAGAAGCCGGCTCGTTCACTGGCTATCCTTGGATTTATGCCTTTTGTCTATTACATCTTTGATTATATGACAAGTAAATATACTTTACTTCTTTATTCCGGCTCAAAGGTAGTTGGCGAATTTCTTGGATTTGTGCTCTGCATCACTTATCTGATGTTTTTGTTTCTTTATTTCAAGGAATACGAAGCCAATAAAGAAGCAGAACAGCGTAACCAAATTATGGAAATGAAGCGGATCCAGTCTGAAAAGGAACTGGATGCGATACGCCGCTCCGAACACGCTGTCTCTATTCTGCGCCATGATATGAGACATTTTTTATTAAGCATTTCTTCTTATATTGAAAATAACGACAATGAAAAAGCATTGGAATATATTAACAAAGTCATCCATACTTCTGACAAAACCGTTACACAGCGATATTGTAAAAATGAAATTATAAACTTAATTCTATCTTCTCATGAGAGTGAACTGGAGCATAACTATATTCATTTTGAATACTCTATTCAAATTCCAGAAAAAATTGCAGTCTCTGACGTGGATATGACTGCAATTCTTTCCAATGCTTTGGAAAATGCGATCCATGCAGTCCTGAAACTTCCAGAAGCGAGACGTGAAATTAAACTGGATATGCGTCTGAATGAAGAAAAATTACTGATTTCTCTGAAAAATACTTATGCAGATAAGCCGGATTTTATGAATGGACTTCCATATACTTCCGAAGCCGGACACGGGTTTGGAACAAAAAGTATCTGGTATGTTGCTGAAAAACTGAATGGAAGCTGCCAGTTTTCGGTGACAGATACTTACTTTATTCTGCGCGTTATTCTATAACACATGATTTGCGTTTTTTATCGGATTTTGCTATGATAAAAACAACAAAAACATATCCATCAGAAGGTGGGGATATGCGAGTCGCTTTTATTGATGATGATCCAAATGAATTAAAAATACTTCATACATATTTTAATGACCTGACTGATTCATCTACAATTTCCATTGATGATTTCTCAAGTGGAGAAGAATTTTTGTCCCGCTTTACTGCCGGACTTTATGACCTTGTAATCCTTGATATTTTCATGGGAGATCTGACCGGTGGCGATATTGTCTCCCGGCTTTCTTTTGCAGAAGTCGAGCCAAAATTATGTGCTTACCCTTATTTTTACAGTCCTTCCCGTGGTATCATTGTGAATTTTTACGAAGTTTTCATACAGAAAGATGACACTTTTATTATGAGCAATGGCTCCTACCTTCCAATCAGCAGGCGCAAAGCCAAGGACGTAATAAACGCCTATTCATCATTTTGCTTCCAACAGCTTCGTAAAGGAGGTGTCATATAATGCCACCTGTATATCGCATCATCGAAGTATGCATATTTGCACTTCTTAACTTCCTTCCATTTATGCTCCTTGCCCTTTACCCATTCTGGAAAAATTTGCGCTTCTCTGATGTCACAACCGCCATTCTGATTGTTCTGCTTACAATTATTCAGATATGGCTTGGTATCTGGGCTGCCTTTTTCTCCCACGGAAATACCAGACTGCTCAGCGTTGCCAGCACAGCACTTTATGCTATCTTTTACTTTTTTGCAGTAAATGTGCCGGTGCATTTCTGATTTACTCAGTTGTATCTAAGCTTGTACTGGAACAGCAGAAAATTATAAAATTACAGACTAGAAACCATCAGCTGTCCACCCAGACTCTCGATAATACATTTTCCGGTTCCCTGGATATCGATCAAGAAAGATATTTCGTTTCCTCCAAACATGAGGGCCTTGGTCTTGGAACTGAATCCATCATATAGATCAGTCTGCGGCTGATTGCCAGACCTAATCCTGTTTCCTGCCTTCTTGCTATCTCAGATTCATCTGCCTGCTCAAAATTCTGGAAAATGAGTTTTTGCTTTTCTTCCTCGATGCCAATTCCATCATCCTGCACTGAAAAGTAGAGGCTGGATTTTTCCTTCTCGTCACAGATTTCCAACATAATTTTCCGAACCTTCTCATGGAGTATATACAAGGTGGAAGGGGCTATTATCTGTTATTATAAGTTTATACCATGGACTTCGCAACATATTAACAAACTTTCACGAACTGAAAAAGTCTACTAAAAAAAGTCCGCCATTTTTGTACTCTCACAAAATGTCGGACTTTCCTACACTTACATTTATGAGTTGGGGGCAAAAGCTCCAACTATGATGCCTACGGATTGTTCCGTGCTTTGCACTCCCATAACCCTAGCATCATATTTACAGTCTTACACCATCTTTTACGACTGCCTGCAGATCCAGATTATCCTTCAGAAGTACAATATCTGCCTTCTTACCTGCCTTAATCGAACCATACTGATCATCAATTCCAAGACTCTTCGCCGGATTAATAGTTGCGCAGGCAATAGCTGTCTCAAGTGGAATCTGCATTTCTTTTACAACTGTTCTCATACAATCCGCGAGGTTCGTTGCTGAACCTGCTATTGCACCATCAGATACTAATGTCGCACGTTTTCCTACGACCTTGACATCCAATCCGCCAAGTGTATACTGTCCGTCCGGCATCCCGGTCGCACGCATGCTGTCACTAATCAGAATCATACGGTCAGCCCCCATCATCTCAAAAGTTGCTCTGACCATAGCCGGATGAATATGTATCCCATCACAGATGATCTCTGCCATCACATGCTTACCATCATATACAGCACCAACCACTCCCGGTGCGCGATGATTAAATGCCGGCATCGCGTTATAGAGATGTACTGCATGGTTTGCTCCCGCGTCAAATGCTTTCTTCGCTGTATCATAATCAGCATTCGTATGAGCCAGAGAAATGTTAACTTTCCCTTTCATTTCCTCGATAAATTCCAGATAATCTTCATTATCTTCCGGAGCAATCCCAATAAATTTCACCAGTCCGTCGGAAGCTTCCAGAAACTGCTCTGCAATTTCTACATTACACGGAATAATATTTCTCTCATCTTGTGCCCCTTTTTTTACTTTGCTGATAAACGGACCTTCCATGTTAATTCCCACAAGATCTGCTGCTTTTGGACTTGTCCCGTTTTTCTTATATTTTGCTGCAACACTTAAGATCTGTTTCAATTCTTCCACCGGAAGTGTCATGGTCGCCGGAGCAATAGCGGTCACACCAATGGAGGCCTCATACTGTGCGATCCTCTCAATCGCCTCTTCATTTCCATCACAAAAGTCATCTCCTTTACAGCCATGAAAATGAAGGTCAATCAGGCCCGGAATTGCATATGCACCATCACCGTCCAATACCTCTTCCTCACCAAACTGTGGCTTTTCCTCTTCTGCATATACTCTCCGGATTTTGTCCCCGTCAAGCATAATTCCACCTTTTACAAATGTCTTCTCTTCCGTGTAAACTTTCACATTATCTATGATCATATTTTCTTTCCTTTCTATTCAAGAATGCCTCGGCTTATTTAACGCTACCTGCCAAGGTGGGAGTTATCTCACATCTGATATAGTTTCTTTTCCCTGTTTTCTCTTTCTTCCAGTGCTCGAAGTGTACTGTCATGCATCTCTTCTCTTAAGTACTTATTCTGTTCCATGTAATATGCATAGATGATATCCAACATAACAAGAATCGGGAACTGAGGTGAAATTACATTTCCATGATTCAGATGTTTCAGAGATGGTAATAACACGACCTCCGTACAGTAATTTTCAAAACCTTCCCGATTATTTGTCGTAAACAGTACCGTCTTGGCACCCCTCTTATACGACTCTTCCAGCAGATATATCACTTCCTCTGTCTCCCCACTGATACTGAATCCAAATACAAGGCATCTTTTGTCCTGAAATACCGATGACATACGCATCATATCTGAATCTGTCATAGAGTCCACATTTACACCGATTCGCATAAAGCGGATTTCCATCTCTTTTGCTGAAAATCCTGAACTTCCGCGCCCACACACAATCACCTTTTCAGCCTTATTCAGATAACCTATAATCCGGACTACCTGACTTTCATCCACCAGACTATATGTTTTATTCAGAAGTTCCTGATATGCATTCAGGACCATACGCGTATTTCCGGTAATCTTTTCCTGTTTCTCTACAAATGTCTCCTCATATTGATAAATGAATTCTTTGTATCCGTGATATCCACACTTTTGTGCAAATCGTGTCAGTGTTGCTTTTGAAGTATACAAAAGTTCTGCGATATGATTTACAGAAAAGTCCATCTTTTTCTGATTGTGAATAAAAAAGTCTGCAATGGTCTTTTCTGTTGTCGTAAATTTGTCATAGTTTGATTCAATAATCGGAATTACTGATTTTACATAATATTCCATCGGCACTCATCTCTCCTACATCAGATGTCTCACGTTACAGAAATGATAAAATGCTCCCAACATTCCCGCATCATTTTGATGTTTCGCAAATGCAAGCTTTGTGTGTTTGGCAATACTGGACACAAGATACTTGTCCATAGCTGCCTTAATCCGGTCTTTTAAGAATTCTTCCTGTGCCATAATGCCACCACCTAGTACAACAATTTCTGGATTAATGACATAACAAATGTTAGCAATTCCTTTTCCAAGTACATCGCACATCTCATCAATTGCACGATTACACAATTCATCACCTTTTTTTGCTTCTTCAAAAATGTGATAGCCATCCCAGATATCTTCTTGCTCGCCTTTCCATTCTGCTACCTTCTTTGTCAGTATACTTGCTGCTCCAAGTGTCTGAAAATCGCTGTCATCCATATGCATATATCCAACTTCACATGCACTATTGCTAAAACCATGAAATACTTTCCCGTCAATCACAATACAACCGCCAATACCAGTGCCAATCGTCAATACCAGTGCTATTTTTGCTCCTTTTGCTGCACCAGAACGGTTCTCGGCAAGGCCAGCACAATTTACATCATTTTCTACCTCACACGGAACCTGAAACATCTCTTCCAGTGTCTTCTTAAACTGTGTTCCTGCATAATTAGGAATCAACGGCGCTGAATAGAAGATGGATCCCTCTTTGGTATCTACCATTCCTGCTGTCGAGATACAGATTCCGCTAATCTCCTCCTGCGCCTCCTGCTTCATTTCTTCCACGATTCCTATTACTTTCTGCAAAATGGCCGGGCCACCCTTCCATGCTTCTGTCTTCATAGATCTTTTACATATAATCTCTGCATCTTCGTAAATGATTCCATATTTTATTGCAGTTCCACCAATATCAATGCTTACATACTTATTCATCTTGCAATCCCCGTTCACATTTTTATGACATCTCTATTCTGTGATATCTATTATATCTGATTCGCTTTATCTTCTCAACTTTCACATTGAAAATCCGTCAATTCTTTGCTTTCATACACAATAGTCTGCAAAAAGGGCAAACCAGCCATTTTCTGCGGTTCACCCTTCTTGTCCACAGGTCATACGACCTGTATTGTTGTTATATTTTCACTTTGAAAATAGCCTTTTTAATTGTCTCAGGCTCTCCCACCTGTACCGCTGTTCTATGTCCGTCACTTGGATAACAGATCAGGAAATCACCTTCTCTTAAGATAACAGATGCATTTTTTTCTCCATCCATTGGAAGAAAATCATCTTTCTCAACAAATTCCTTAAGTTCCATGTTCTGAATAAAGTTCAAATCAATCTGCTCTGTTCCCTTTAACATTACATGAATATCAAGATAATTCTTGTGCGCCTCCCAGAAACGCTCCTCTGGTGTCGTTGTTGTATACTCTACCACATTTACAAACAGCCTGTCTCCGTCAATCTCGTGACATCCTCTTTCATAAGAAAGAATATCGTTATTTTT
>OLQC01002548.1_pt1 | contig 11917 bp, 5 predicted proteins | sample 1672471 | NCBI WGS metagenome assembly OLQC01 (sample SAMEA3136689, study PRJEB25190) | human gut metagenome | biome: human gut; feature: human-associated habitat; material: faeces | place: Austria | collected 2013
CAATAGAAGGTGATTATCCTATTCGTTTCAGTATGGATGCGGAAAATGACCATTACTATAAAGTAAAAGTTTACGTTACCGGATTAGATCAGACAAAAGACGCTATTGCAACTGTATTTTCTGAAAGACGTCATCCGATTGTAACAGAAGAGAAGATTGCCGCGGGAGAAACAAAAGAAGTTGAATTTACTGCAACGCTTCAAAACGTATACATAAAAGGACGTGACGGAGCAAAAGATTTTACATATGCTGATGATATGCTAAATGTAGTAGCGGTTGGCGACAATGTTGCAATTTCGGCTATAGAAGTGGAAGAAGTTGAAGCGTGCCCGACTGTTTGGATGTACACAGATTCAACTGGCTGTGATTATGCTGCATTACAACCGTTCTTCCCGCTACAAAACTATGGCGGAACAGGTACATTCTTATCAAAATATTTGCCGACAGGAGTTGCAATATCCAATCAAGGTGACGGAGGTATAAATGCAACAGATTCTGCACACTGGAATGCGGCAAATGCAAACATCGGTAAGGGCGATTTTGTATATGTTCAATATGGACATAATCATAAGGACGACGGACCTTTGGGATATTTAAAAGCAATACCGAAGTATTATGAAAAGGCTCATTCGGTCGGAGCGACAACGATTTATGTAGGACCTATTGACCGTCATAACACAGACCAATTTGATGCAGAAACAAATACATGGAAATCAACACTTAACGGATTCAGTAAAGCTGCAAAATATTATACAGAAGTGCTTATAACAGGCGGAAAAACAGAAGCAGATAAATTTGTTGCTAAGGCAGTGTCAGACGGATTAGATGCGGGTTATGAGTATGCAGACACGGTTATTGCTAAGGGTATTACTGCAGCCGGAGCAAAGGATGTAGTATTTATTGACCTAAATCAACCTTGGCTTGATTGGATGAAAGCTGCCGGAGCAAAGGTAAAGGAAATACGCGGTTCTGAAGTTTATGAGAAAAATGCAGTTGACTACTATTTCCGTGGAGTACGAGGCGGCGGAATTGACGGTACTCACCCTAATGACGCTGGTGCCGATAACGGTGCATACTTATTTATGCAAGAAGCACTAAAACTTCAAACTAACAAGGCTCAGTCGGCGATTACAGAAGTAGAAGCAAATTCAATAAAACCTCTTGTAACAGGTATGAGAAGTACCGCAACACCGTATGAAGTTTCTGAAACTGTTGTAAAAGCAGGTGCTGCACCTAACAAGGCATATCCTGATGTATATGTTTCGTTGCTACCTACAAAATATCCTACTACTATAAAAAATGTAGTATTTGCAGAAGACGGAACAATACAATCTGTTGATGTTTTGAAACATTCGGTATCTGAAAAGGATATGAGTGCATACGGTATTGTAGTTATTACCATTAAAAATTCCGACGGAACAGAAAAGGGTAAAATCTATGCAAATGCACAGGTTGACAACACTGTAAACGGAACACAAACAATTACGGAATTCAGAACTTCAACAGACGGTCTTGTTCTTGGTGAAGGTGATACATACACTGCAGTAGTTTACAGAGCAAAAGATGCGGGTGGAGATGAAGGATTGATAGTTGATACAGATAATCCGGATACATATTCAGCCGTATATGAACCTATGACAATAAAGAGTTCGATTATATCGGAAAACTTTAATTACGAAGGTAAAACTTATAGCGGTGATGAAGATTTGGCAGGAAACGGTAATTGGGCTTTGGCAGGAAGTGCTGTAAATACCGGAAAACTTGGTGCAGAAAGTGCAGATGATGTAATAAACAGAAGATATGCCGAGTTTGCATCGACAGGTAAGAAAGCTGATAACAGTTCAGATGGTTCATTCTATGCTTCAAAGAAATTTGATGTGGCAGACGATTCATCGGAAACAGTAATAGGCACAAGCGGAAAATACCTTATAGAAATGGATTTGTCATACGTTTCGGGCGGAGATCTTAATTTCGGCTTGACAGACGGTATAGATAATAGAAATCCGGGTGGAAAACAGTCAATTACACTATTTAATGTGGCAAGTAACGGCTCAATTAAGGCTGGTGGTAAAGAAGTAGGCTCAATAAATAAGGGTAAATGGTCAACTGTAAGATATATTCTTGATATGGATAACGGAACAGGCACTATTCAAATAGACGGTTTCGACCCTGTTACATATGAATTTAGTAATTACAGTACATTTGGTACAGTTTCACCTACACAACTTACTTATTTCTTGCTATCGGCAAGTAAAGCGGCAGTTGATGTTAAAATATCTGATTTGAAGGTAGGAACTCTTGAACAAGAAGCTCTTCCTAAAAAGACAATTACAGTAGAATCAAGCGACAATACAATGGGAAGTGCATATATAGGAGAAGCAGGAACTACTGAAAAAACAGTAGATATGAACGATATGGTGACTTTGACTGCGACTGCAAATGAAGGCTATGAACTTTTGGCTTGGCGTAAGGACGGCAGTAATGAAAACTTTGCATTCACAAGTGAAATTACTGTAAGAGCACATGACACTGCGAAGTTTACGGCGGTGTTTACAGTATCTGAACCGGATAAATACAATTATTTGTATCATGAAACATTCAAAACATTAACAACATCAACGTTGGCAGCAAACGGATGGGGTAGTGCAAATCAACAAAGTGCAATGACGGTTGAGTATGATGAAAATTCAAGTCTTGGCAATTATTTGAGATTTGGAGCAAATACTAATTCAAGAGGCGGAGAAAAATCATTCGGAGAAACATATACATCTGATAATGGACTTGTATATGCAATGAATATTAAGTTTACAAAAGCAAATATTGATCCTAATGAATTTGCCGTTCATTCGGGAAATATGACTTATAATGATGGAAATAAAAATTATGGTTGTACAGGCGGATATGTTTTGTATTTGAAGCAAACAAAGGACGGTGCAATCACAGCAAACGGACAAACGACTACAATTCCGAATAATGAATGGGTATCGGTAGTTGCAGTTTGTGATTTTACAACACACAAAGTAAATGTAGTAGCAAAATCACTTGACTCAAGTAAAACTTATTTTGACGGTGAAGTTGATATGGCTGATACAAGTGCAACAGGATTATCGGGACTATATTGTAAGTATGGTAAATCATCAGGCGGTTCTGTATCAATGGATAATATAGAAATATTCAGTGCAGACCAATATACAGAATAAACTTTGCAAGTGAATTGCAAACGGAATACTAAACAATCCAAAAAAGACCGCGAAAGCGGTCTTTTTTGGTAAAAATAATCTACAAAAATAAAAAATATACAACTTGAATTTTGCATTTTATATAAAAAATGATGTGCTTTTTTGTGCAATATTTTTGTTCAAAGTTTCTTAATAATATTGCACATACAAAAAAAATATGATACAATATATACCATATAGATGGGTTAGGATTGTGCAGATTTACTCAAATCGACATCCTGTACCTGTTAAATTAAACAAGACTTGGAAACAAGTTAAGGAAAGAAAGGGAGAGAAGAAATGAAAAGTAAAAAACTAATTTCATTACTTTGCGCCGCTGCTATGTCAGCATCTGCTTTCGCAGGCTTGACAGTAACAGCAAGCGCGGCAACACCTGTTTACACCTTTGATGGAAGTGACATCACAGGCTTTTCAGGTAATGGAACTCTTGCACAAGTGAGTGATGACAAGGGTGAATATTTCTCAATTAAAGCTAATGGCAGCAGTACATATTCTGCAACATTGACTTTACCTGCAGATGCACAATTAACAAGTGCTGACGGCTACACAATCGAATACGATGCAAGACTTCATAAGTCAAATGGTATGGGTAGATACGGAAGATATACTCAAGTTGCATTCATCGATTCGTCAAATGCAGCTAAAGACTCCAGAGACTATGGCCCATACGGTGCATTGTTCTCAGGCGGTAATTCAAGTACTGAAACAGGTCAAGGATATACAGCAGGTGTGGCATCTTCATTGTCTGCAAGATACCAACTTGACGGTACAATCGTAAATGACCCTGGTACAGAAACATTGGCTGCTGATAATACATCAGTAACAGGCATTGCTGATGATATGTGGGTTAGAGTACAGACATATGTTAAAGATGATGTAGCTAAAGTAACAGTAATAGATGTAAATAATAATAAAATAGTTGATGGTGTTGATTATATCAACAGTGCAACAAAACTTGATACTATTTATGTAACAGCCGGTCGTGGTGATGACAGTGTTACAGGACCTGGTGAAGTATGCCTTGATAACATCAAAATTTATTCGGGTGAGGCAGAAACACTTACAACAGATGGTTTGAGAGGAGTCGTAGCAGCAGCTACACCAATTCCTGAACCTGAAACAGTATCCGGTTCAGCGCAAACTCTTGCAGCTCCGGCATCAGTAACAGATGCTTATACAGCTGACTTTAACAATGCTACTGTAGGAACTGTTGCATCAATCGAAACAGAAGATCAAGATGCAAAAACAGTTGTTGATGGTATGAAAGTTAAGGTTGGTTCAAGAAAAGACGCTGCTGATACAAAGACATATGCTGCAATCGCAAAGGTTGCTACAGGTGATAATGCACTAAAACTTGCTGCAAACCAATTTTCAACAAATGGTAGAGGACCGGTTGTAACTCTTGATGATACAAAAGAAATTTCATCAGGCGAAACTGCAATTATGGGATTTACAACATATCTTTCAGCCGCAAAGGGGACTGATGAAGGTGGTCTTCCGAGATTGTTCTTGATTGACAACACAACAAATATTGATGGTAACGGTTGTGCAAGAGATATACTTGCAGTTATTACAACCGAAGATGCAAGCGGATATACAAACGGTGATACACCAATCGGTATTCAGGTAACAGAAGGTTGGCACACTGTAGTTGTTGCAGTATCAGAAGGTACATACAGAGTATTTATTGACGGTAAATATAAAGATGGTGAAGGTAAACTTAGCCCTGCAGTTAAGGGTACTAAGGTTGGTTCCGGTTCAACATCAGCTCAAGTAACTCATCTTCCAAGCTTTGCAGTTGAAAATGCAAAGTCAACAGCTTATTCAAAAGCCTTGATTGATAATGTAGTTGCATATAAGATTACAGATACACTTGATGCTAAGTATCTTCCAACTGAAACAGCAGCTCCGACACCTGCTCCGATACCTGCAAAGGTTACAATGAGCGTTGATGAAACTGCAAATACAGTTACATTGACATCAGATAAGGATACAGATGCAGTTCTTGTTCAAGCATCATACAGAACTGATAATACATTGGATTCAGTTAAGAAAGTTGTTAATCTTGAACTAAAAGCTAACGAGGCTAAACTAGTTCCTGCAACAGATTTAGCTACATTCACAACGAATGATAAGATAATGGTTTGGGATAGTCTAAAGACTATGACACCGCTTGCTAATGCTTGTACAGTAAAGAACGGTGCAGCGCAAGCAACAGCTAAGCCGGCTCCGACAGCTGAACCGACAGAAGCTCCGACAGAAGCTCCGACAGAAGCTCCGGCAGAAACTCCTGCAACAACAGATGCTCCGACAACTGAGCCGACAGAAGCTCCTGCAGAAACAGTTGCTCCGACAGATACACCGGCTCCGACAGATACACCGGCTCCAACAGCAACAGCTGTTCCTACTTATGCAGTATCAGGTACTGTAGACGCAGGTGTTAAATCTGTAACTCTTACAGATAAAGCAGAAGCTGAAAATACAATTACAGGTAAAATCGAAGATACAACTGTAACGTTTACAGGTGTTAAAGCCGGTACATATACAGTATCAGCTGTAGCTAAAGATGATTACAAAGATTTAACAGTAACTCCTCAAGAAATTACAGTTAGCGGCAATCTAGCAGGTGTATTCACAGTAACAACAACTGCTAAAGTTAAGAGTGCTGTAACTACTACAGTAACAGGCGGTACTGCTACAGTAACAGGCGCAACAGATTTGAAAAGCGTTGCTGAAGGTACAGAACTTACAATAACAGCTACAACACCTGCTTTGGGTTACCTTGCTGCTGATCCGACAATTACAGTAACAAAGACAGGTGATGCTGACACAACAGTAGCTGTAGCAGAAGGCAAGTTCACAATGCCTGCATACCCTGTAACAGTAACAGTTGCATACGCAGCAGACCCGACAATGAAAGTCATTGATGCAGAAGCATCAACATGGGTAAAAGGTGATGACACAACAGCTCATGGCAGTGATGAATTGCTAAAATTAGGTCAATGGACAAAGGGTAAAGATGATACACTTAGCACAAATGAAGCAACACTTCTTAGATATGCAGGTCTATCAGATGTAGATAAAGATAGAATTATTTCAGCTAATTTGAACCTTGATGTTGCATCAACAAGCTATGATGCAAATCAAAAACGTTGGGTAGATTCTTACTTCCTTGTAGGTGCACTTTCAAGTAATGATTGGGATGCATCAACAGCGGTATATACGGATTATCAAAGCATAAGAAGTGATAGTTTGACAGATACAAAGGTATGGACAGGAACAAAGGATGCAACTACAGCTTCTACTGAAGATCATGGTGCATTCGCCACAGCAAATGTTCCTGTTACATCATTAGTAAAGTCTGCAACAACAGATAAACTTTCTTTAGAATTAGCTGTAGGAACAGCAAGAACACAGGTTGTTAAGAAAGCTCCAAAGTTAGTTCTTACAATAGGTCAAGCGGTAACTTTTAATGTTGCAAGTGGCGAAACAAAAGTTGAAAAAGCAACTGTTGAAATTAAGAATGGCGATGCAGTTGTAGCAACAGAAACAACTGATACTGATGGTGTAGCAAAAGTTGCTCTACCATCAGGTGATTACACATATACAGTAACAAGTGCTGATTATGCAATTAAAACAGGTTCTATAAAAGTTGCAGATTCAGCTGTAGCAGAAAATGTTGCTGTAGTTGCAAATGAAGCAAAGAAAGTTGAAATTACGTCTCCTGAAAATAACATTGTTGTAGTTGGAAGCCCTATTACATTTACAGCAACAGTTAAAGACCAAGATGGTCGTGTAATGACAGGCAAGACTGTAAATTGGACTGTTGTTGATACACCGGCTAATATTGCAGTAGAAAATGGTGTTGTATCAGTAACAAACGGAGTTATAGGCGGAAAATACAAAGTACAGGCTACAATCGCTGATACAGAAATATCTGCAACAGCAGACTTTGAAGTTGTTGCAAAGAGCAAAGGTACTTTAAAGGCAATATATACAACAGGTGATGAAACAACAGGTGTAGTTGAAACTGTTGACGTATATACTGAAGACGATAACAAATTTGAAGCAGATGAAGTTACTGTTCCTGAATCATATCTTTCAGAAAGAGTAGTAACAAATTCAGACACAGGACTATATGATGTATATAGTTATGTATCAGGTGGTACTGATAAAATTACTTTGGCAGCAGGAGAAAATAAAGTTGTAATTGTTGTCAAGAAAGACGCATCATATAATGTATATGAAAAGTTTGAAGATGAAAAGCCATTATTCAAAGCAGATTCAAGAATTACAGTAAAAATTGAAGATGATGCTACATTAAATTCAAAAGTTGTCGGATTCACTTGTGCAGGTAATGCAGGTAATGGATATTCATTTGCACATTATGCATTACCAGATACAGTAACAAAAGATATAGTAACATTTGATTTTGATTATTATAATACAAACGGTGGTAGAGCAATATTGAGCATTGGTGATGCAACAACAAGAGGAACTACTGGTGGTAGTACAAAAGTTACTTACAATTCAACAGGTGCTATATTTAATTTAGGATCGAATAAAACTAATGCATTAGTTCAAGGTGACAGCTCTAAAGCTATAGGTGACTATACAAATAAATGGATGCATGTCAATGTAGTTGTTAATCAATCAACAAAGAAAGTAAGCTATACTATCACAAATAAAGCAGATGGTGCAGAAATAGCAAAAGCAACAGATGTGGCTTTTGTTGATGCAACAACAGAAAACTTAAAAGCAACACAAATTGATATTTTTGGTTATATAAACAACAGCCATTGTGCAATGCTTGATAATATCAAGGTATCAGAAAGTGATGCAACAACATCTGCAACTGAATAATTTATAAAGCAATAAAAGAACGGTCGTATGACCGTTCTTTTTGCTTGACAAATTTAGCGTTGTGTGATAATATAATAAAAGAAATGGTAAACAAACCATGCTGCAGTTGATATGTTGTAGGAAGAAATACTTTCTACGGAATAGTTACCTATTTGGTCGATAGGTAACTATTTTTTTATTATCACTATACAAAGCAGTAAAACCAAAGTTAAATAAACAATAGCTTCACTCATATGCACACCCCCTTCAAGGTGGTGTCAGCATGGTTTGCAACCATTTCAGAATGTTATTATATCATATAGGAAAGAATTTATCGATAAATGTAAATGCTATGATAATTTCTTATAATAAAAATATGGAATTTTGCGTTTAAATAACAAATATTTCAAAAATATTTCGTATTTTGCGTTTAATGTGTAATCTATATGTAACAAAATTACGAAAATTACTTGCATTTATATACAATATATAGTATAATAGTTTAGATAGCAAAAAAGTAATTTCGGAGGGGTTTTATGTACTGCAAAAATTGTGGCAGACAACTGAAAGAGGGAACGCGTTTTTGTGACAGATGCGGTCAATCAGTAAGAAAAAACAACCAGAACAGCCAAACTACAAAACGCAAAGAAATCGAGGAACTGAAGGCTGAACGTCTTAATCGTAAACGTCGTTTACAGGAAAAAGAGGCAAAACAAGCCCGTAATAAAAAACGTAGAAAAAGTAAGGGAAGTGTTATGATTTTCATAATCGTAGCACTGCTTATCGCAATAGTAAGCGTGATTATCGGCTATAATATGATGGCTCCGAACGATAACGGATTAGGCACTGCTCCTACTTCAACAAATTCGCCTGCAAGTGCAACGAATACGCCGACAGATACAGCAAACAACGTATCATCAACATCATCGCCGTCAAATTCAGCAAGCAAAAACGGTTATTCAAAAATGACAATAAGCGGTGTGACGTGCGTTTATCCGTCTACTTTTAATTCAAATCCGACAACAGGAAATCAAAAACTTAACTTGACTGACGCGCTTGGCGGTGCAACTATGACTGTTTCGCAAGAGGGAAAGAGCGGTGCTCCGTCTGACCTTATGCGTGACTATGCACGTCAAACGGGTGGCGAAGTTTCATATTCTCGTGCCGGTGACGATTGGTATGCAGTCACTGTGACAACAGATGATACTGTTTACCACAGAAAATGCGTATTGAAAAACGGAATTGCGGTATATTATGATTTCTCATATTCTTCAATGACATCAACGGCTCAAAAATATACTGAATATATTGACTATATGGACAGCAATTTCAAATAATTTAAGAAAGATATTTGATTGCAAAGCATATTGACGCAATCAAAATTAAGCAAATCAATATTTTTAATATTTTAGATTTCGAGCGGACAGCCTTTGTTGGTTGTCCGTTTTTTTGTATTCGTTCGATGTAGCGACTGACTATTGTTTCCGCGTCTGCTATTGCTCTGCTTTCAAGTTTTGGATTATAGTCTTTGAGAATTATTATTGCTTGGCTCACATACGGTGATGAAAAATTATTTAAAATAACTACTTTCTTTGTCAATTCTTTCATTACTAATCTCCAATCATTTCAATTTGTTTTATTTCCATTATCTCCGACTATGAAAAAGTATATACCTGCTTTATTTTTGTAACATTAATCAAAAATAAATGTAATAATATGTAAATATCGTGCATATAAATAGTAATATATGGGAAAAGTCGAGTAATATATTTATTCATATTGCAATATTTGAAATTATTTTGTAATAAAAATGTAATAAAAAGCTTGACAATGTAACAATTTTGTAGTATACTATGGGACAAGTAATGAAAGGGGTTTAACTTTTATGACTACACAAGAGATGACAAAACAAGAAATGATAATGAATTTGCGTGAAAAACGCGAAGAAAAGAAAAAAGCAAAATTGAAAGCAAAGCACAGAAGATGTGCGATTGCAATTATTACGCTTGTGGCAATGATGACGGTAATATTCGGTACTGTATACAGCGCATCGGCGAAGGAAATCACAATTACGGAAATAAACGAATTTGCGGGAACAAATGAAACAAAAACTGTAAAGACAAGAAGTGAAAGCGTTGAGGGTGCTCTTGAAGAACATGGCGTGAATGTTTCGGATACCGATAAGATTAATGTTTCAACAGAAAAGCCTGTTGAGGATAATGAAAATATTGTTATCAAGCGTGGTAAGCGTGTTACAATTAAAGTCGGTGAATCGGAAGAAGTTGTAACAGTAACAAAGGCAGACGTTAAGGACGCACTTGTTGAGGCAGGATATATTCCGGGCGAATATGACCAAATTTCTTCTAACGGCGATAATGTCGCGAGCAGTGATACAATCGAGCTTGTATCGGTAAGCCATACCGATGAAACAGAAACGGAAGTAATTCCTAAGGGTGTTGAATATGTTGATGATTCAACTTTGATTAAAGGACAGGAAAAGGTTGTTGACGAAGGACAAGACGGTGTGAAAACAATCACTTACAAGGTTACATACCAAGACGGTCAAGAGGCGACAAGAGAGGTGATAGACGAACAAGTTACAACTGAAATGCGTAACAAGGTTATTGCAAACGGTACAATGGAGCCGACTCCTGCACCTAAAAATACAACGGTTAAAGATACTTTTGCGGCGAAATCAACAGTAAGCGATGACGGCGGTACTGTAAACGGATATAAATATAAGAAGAAAATCACAATGACTGCTACTGCTTATTCAACTTCTCCGTCAGAAAACGGCGGTTATACGGTTTCTGCAATGGGTAATCCGCTTGGATACGGTATAGTTGCGGTTGACCCAAGCGTCGTTCCGTTGGGTTCTAAAGTGTACGTAACATCTGCCGACGGCTCATGGTCATACGGCGTTGCAAGTGCCGAAGATACAGGCGGTGCAATTAAGGGTAACAAGATTGATTTATGCTACAATTCTAATGCCAACGACTTCGGCAGAAGAAGTTGTGTAGTGTATATTTTGGAATAATATGTAAATAAAAAAATAGGATACACACATATTTTGCTACAATCAAGTAGTAATAATATATGTATCCTATTTTTTTAGTTTATTCCAAGCTGCTTATTCTTTGTCCAGTTTTCGTATATGTTCATAAATGGTGCATTGTTAATGTTGATGTTGGTGTAGTTTCCAGACTCATCATAGTAATTATAACCGGTAACTCTGACATTTTGAATTAGCTCAAAATCCATGCTATGAGTAGCTGAAATGACTGCTGTTTCTCCGGGAGCGATGTTTTCAGGTATTTGGGGATAAGTTCCGGATATTAAGTTTTTATCTTTGTCGTATTCGCCGATATGTAATGTAAATGTATTTATGTTTTTATCTGTTAAATTTTTTATTGTAAATTGAGTTTCTATATATTCGTAATTCTCACCGTAAGTTTCTTGCTTTGTAACTGCAATATTTCCGTCCGATGCCAAATAATCGCTTTGCTTAGGTGCATCAGTGCTTTGAGGTGAAGATGTTTGCTGTGCTAAATCTTTTTGTAATTCATCGATTGTTTGTTTTAATTGTTCGTTTTTCTGCTTTATTGCCTCAAGTTCGGAATTTGTTCCGCACGCAGTTGTTGATAACAATAAAGCTACCGATAATGCTACTACTAATATTTTTTTCATAATATAAACACTCCTTTTTGATTAAAAACTAAATGCTTTGAACATACTTGAAACAGACGCCAGCACTACAAAGTACCACACGATACTCAAAGCTATACCCGTACAGAAACCAATCAAAGCCCATTTGCCGTATTCTTTAGCTGATATAG
>OLQC01002556.1_pt1 | contig 11892 bp, 18 predicted proteins | sample 1672471 | NCBI WGS metagenome assembly OLQC01 (sample SAMEA3136689, study PRJEB25190) | human gut metagenome | biome: human gut; feature: human-associated habitat; material: faeces | place: Austria | collected 2013
TTTATTTTTCCTTCCCTCTACTAAAGCATCAATATCCTTCTGCAGAAATTCCGGCAGCTCAGCTTTTAAATATTCTTTGTTGACGAACAGTTTCTCTTTCATGTTATTAACAGCCATATCAACGTCAACATCTTCAAGGTCTTTTTCGGTAACTCCGAGGATTTTCATTGCCTTTTCATATGAATATACCCTTCTATTGGGGTTTTTTAATCTCTCCATAGCTTCAAGATAAAGCAGTAAATCTTCTTCATCTTCTATATTGCTCTCAACCATTATAATTTCTTCAAACATCCATGCAGCCACAGAATCTTCTCTGTAATAATCTAAATGAAAATGGCCGAAGAACCATTTTTTATAGTCAATCATGGGTTCCAGCTCTGAAAGCAGCATAGATGTTTTGCAATTTCTTACTCGTTCAATCGCTCCTGGAACGCTTTCTACAAATCTTTTAGGTGCTGTATGGGTTATTACATAATCTACTGAAAAATTAACTTTTTTCAAATTAGTTACCGCATTATCAAATTCTTCAATAGAAAAGTTTTCCTCTTTCCACCAAGAAATATGTTCTTTTCTTGCACACATATCAGTAGATGTTGCTCCACCAAAGGCAAAAAATGTTGTTCCCTCTATTTCAAAAACTTCTCCACGCATCATATGAAAGATATTCTCCTTCAGCTGATGAACCTTGCCACCAAATTTTTCAACAACAGGAAACTGGTTAAGTAAATCATAGTTCTCATGATTGCCGTTTACAAAAAGAACCGTAAAAGGCTTTTTTGAAAGCCAATCAAGCCAATACGTTTCTTCTTCAGACCACGGATTATTCCACGGCATCCCAAAATCACCACAAATAATTACTACATCACCTGCAGATATATTTAATCCTTTGCGTAATAAATTTTTACTGCCCAATCTTTTCGGCTCACCGTGAATATCGCCGGTTATATAAATACTCATAATATCACCTCTTTATCTTCTAAGTATCCCTAAATGTTTCTTATCCCATAATACAACAGAAGTCAATAGATTAAACTATTGACTTCTGTTGTATTATGGGATTTAAACCTTCTTAGGGATGCTTAGAAGATTATTTTCTTATTCTGGTTGCAGCTGCTACAGTACCTATAGCTGTTTTCGCTATACCTTTAACAGACTCTTTAGCCATGTGATAACCGCTTGCTGTAGCACTTGCTCCTCCGCTCACAGTCGCTGCAGCCATAGATGCGGATAACATAGGACTTCCGGATAATAAGCCACTAACTACAGAAGGTGCCTGCCAGCTTAAAAAGGCACATATCAAGCATGAACAACATAAAACCATATAGCTTTTTAAATCGTCGTTCACAACGTCAACAGCCAAGCCGTTTAGAACATTACAAGAGATAGACAAAATAGCTTGTAAGACCGCTACTTTTATCCCAACTGATATTAGTCCACCTATCGCCTTTTCTGCTAAATTACAAGTTCTTTTATGAACACCAAAAGGAATTAACACCATAGTAAAAATGCAGATAATATAAAGTTCAATATAGGTAACAACCGCTTGTATTATCATTATAAAAAAGGATAAACAAATAAAGAACATTACTAAAAACAACGTAAAAAACTGGCCTACATTAAGATTCATTATAGATATAGAGTTTTCCGTTGCATGTACCCATAACGGATGAACTAATGAATAGCATTTATCAACCATTATAGACGGGGACTGGATAATACTTGTATTGTCGCCACCTATGGCTGCACCTATTAGAGCAAACGAATCTATTATGCTATTAACTATCCATTCAAACTCCCTAAACAGCCATAAGAAAAAACCATATCGCATTACCTTGCCTACTAAAAAAGGTATAAAGGACATTCTACCATCCAGCAGGAAAATCAAAGCTCCCCAGACTAAATCTATTGTCATTAACGCAATAAACGTCGGCTGCATTAGTTGTTTTACATTACCATAATTTGAAACTATGGTTTGTTCATAAATTGATAATAAAGTATCTAAATCTCCCATTTTTACTCCTTAAAAATGCGCCATGTTTTTTCCGTTACCACGTACTACCACATTATCTTCTGCTTCACCAGCAAACTTTTTATTTGTTGCTTTAATTTGATTTTCTCTGTCCAAAAGCATCTGATAATACATACTTTGGCTGCGTGTTGCTTCTGCCATAATCGCTTGCATTTTTTGTTGCTCATTAATCATTAACGCAGTCATCTGATTGGCAGCTTGTAAAGCTCCCATTGCACCTTCAGCATTTTGACTGGCTTCTAACAATCTGTTCATAGCTTCCTGTGTTTCCATCTGTTCGGAAGGAGAAGCTATTCCAGTCATACCTAAAGCTTGTAGTAAGGTTTTGCCCCACTTATCACGCAACTTGTCGGTCTGTTCAGCATACTTTTCAGCATCTATACCATTCCATTCTTCATAATCCGGATTGTTTTCATCCCATTCAGCCATTAGACCATCAAATTCAGTACCAATAGCATTAGTTTGCTCTCTTATATTCTCCATCTTTCTTATAACAGCACTAATACGGTTATAATTATAATCTAAATTTGATGGGTCCAATTTCTGTAAGTTTTTTATATCGTTCTGCAGCTGTTGAGCAGAGTTCTTAACTTGCTCAATCATTTGAAGCTTTGTTGCTAAATTCTCTGTATGATTAGTAGGATCATAAACAGTAAGAGCAAAAGCTGACTGACAAATTGAAAGAGCTGCCAATGTTACAATAATTATTTTTTTCATTTTTTCACTTCCTTAAAAATGAGCCATCTTTTTTCCGTTTCCTTTCATTTCAACATAACCTGGTTGTTCTTTTGAATCAGTTTTTATAAGCTGCTTAGGCTGCTCAACTTTTTGAGCCGGAGCTGCCTGCGGAATTTGAGCCGGAGCTGCCGCCGGCTTGTCGTCAGAGCTGCAGCCGGCAACGGCAAAAGCAGCGATTAAGGTTATAAGAATAGCAAATTTTTTCATAAAATCACATCTCCTTTAACTTAGTCAAAATATAACCTATTAACTTTTTTAATAAATTTACAACTGCCATAATTAGACGTTCAAAAGCACTATCCACATATTCTGGCTTTCGTAGCCAAATTAACGTAAAACCTATGACAACCCAAGCTTGAATATAGTGTATGTACTTAGTCATTTCACTTACTTCAAACATTTTCTAACCTACTTAAATTTAAAAATTTTTGCTTTGCCTTTTAATCTAACATTCAATGCGTTCTGTTCTCTTTTCGTTTCTATAACTTGAAACTCTCTCGTTGCTAAATATTTATCCTGCTGACTTTTATACATAACTCCAAAAAGTTTCATCTGACAATCATTGCAATACATTGTGCGTTGACCAGTAGAATGAAAAACTTGACCACAATTTACACATACCTTTCCTTTTGTGTAATAGTTATATTTCTTTCTACAAGCTGATGAACAGTACTTTGCCAACGAGTTTTTAGCTTCAAACTCTTTTCCGCAGTATCTACATATTTTAGTTTTACTTAACACATCTGTATTTGCTTTTACTTCTGTTGAACTAATGGCCACAACTGCCTTAGAAGCTTTCTTAACAATAGTATCTTTTGCTTTTTTATGGGCATTTTCTTTACACTTACGAGAACAATATATTTTATTCTTAGTACGACCAGAACGGATAAAAGACTTTCCACAAACTGGGCAAGTCATTTTCTGTTCCTGGCATTCCTGGTGTTCCTGGTGTTCAACATCTGCTACCTTATTTTCACTAACCGGACAAGCAACTTTATTTTTCTTCAAATCTCTACAAGTAGGGCAAATTATCTCACTACCAAAAGCTATAAACCTGTTTTGGCAGATTATACATTTTATTGACCGCATTATTTATCCCTCTTTATCTAAAAAAACAAAATGTATATCACCAATAAAGTGTTAAATGCTGCCACAGCTAACATAAAATATATTAAATTGCCTATTGTTTCAATTTTCCCATTTAATACTTCTTTCATTTTTTCAATATCATCAAAGTCTTTAAGGCTCTTTTCTATCAGCCTATGTGTCAATATAGGAATACTATCGCATTGTTTGTTAAGTGCTTCTATTTTCTGAATTACTACATCGCTTTTGTTTGTAATCAATTTCTCATTTGCAGATGTATTATTAGCAATATCACTCCTTAATCCATCTGCTTTTTGTGCCATTTGTTCAATAGCACTTTGCAGTTTAACAATACTGATAAGAACATCTTTAATATCTGGTTCTAAGCTAATAGATTTATTGCTTGTTTCACTTTCTGTATCTGTTTGCATCTGATTTTCTAATTCATTTAGATTCATCCAATGATACCTCCATCAATTTTCTTATTTCTTCCTCCAGCCTAAGTCTTTCTTCTTCATTGGTACACTTAAAGTATTTGATAGTCAGTTTATTTAATTCACTTTTAACATGACTGTCCATCCTGCTCCTAATCGCATCAATTTCTTGCTGTAATTTATTGATTTTCGCTCTTTTTTCTTTAATTTGAGCAAAATACTTTTCTATATTTACTTTTGCCATATCGCACTACCTTTCATAATCCAACTCACTAAGTTTTACTCTAATTCCTGCAGAACCAACTGTTCTACTATCATCTGAACGATAACGATTAACCCTATATAAATTTCTTTTCTTATTAGGTACTATTGCAGCAGCTGCAGGAACCTGTTCTTTTGTTATTTTGTAGTTTACTGCTTTCAAAATATTTTCTGTTTTCAGTTCCTCGGTATTTATTTTTTTAGCTAACGTATTTGCTCTTATTTTTCTACCAGTTTTTACATCTACAAAAGTAAGAGTTTTACCTCTTAGTTTTGCTTTCCATCCATTCAAAAGTAAGATTTTCTGAAATTCTTCAAAGCTTTTAGGTTTTTGATCTAAAGTTCTTTTAATCGCCAAAGCACATTTCAAGCTAATATTATTTTTCACATCTCTCTGATACTGCTGATATTCATTCTTAGAATAAAATTGCGGTCTGCCTCTTTTTTTAACTGCTTCATCAGAACGGTCAATAATATTTAACCCATACTTTTTAGCTATCTGGTCATTAAAATCTTTAAACCTTTCATAATCTCTTTTTGATGTTTGGATTTTTTTGCCATTTACAAAAGAAACAGAATTAACTACATAATGAACGTGCAGTTTTTTACCTTGACTTTCTTGATGTACAGCTAAAAAAGTTTCATAGCCATCAAAACACTTTTCCGCATGTTCTTTAGCATATTTCAAAGCATCTTCAGCGGATATTTTATCTTCCGGGCCAAAAGACAAAACATAATGCTGATATTTTCGCCCATCCGTCTTATTCCATAATTCTTTTGTAAGCTGCATCTGTTCTAAAGCCAGTTTATAATTTTTATCTACGTTTATACCGGCACAGTACTCATCATCATTATTTTTTATAGCTTCTTTACTAACATAATTTATGATTTTAGTAATGGAGTTTCCCGGTTTAATAGACTTAAATATTGGCATGTATAACCCTTAGTTCTCTCAAAATTTCAATCAATAATTCTTTTGATGGTGCAATATTGTAGGTATTACAACGAGCAGCAATTTGATTGATATTATTTGATATTTTGCTTATCAAGATTGCTTGGTGCTTTTGATTTTTTAAAATTTCATTAACCTTATCTGAATGTTCAAAATCGAGCAATATTCGAGAACAGTAATCGTTCATAGTTACATTGTGTTCTCTTGCTTTATCAGCAATAATTTTCTTTTGTTCCGGTGTTACCCTTAGTACTAATCGTTCAGTTTTATTCAATTTTATTTTTGTCATAATCAGCTCCATTCGTTCATCTTTGGTACGGGCCAGCGTCCTATTCTGTTGCCAACTTGGCAACAAAATAGAGCTGGTAAGGGGAAAATCCCCTTAAACCCCTAAACTACACATCCTCAAAATTTGTTATAATAGAATAAAAATAATAAATACATAACTTATGTTTTGAAAACATAAGTTATGTATTTATTATAATGCTTATTCCATTTATCTTGCAAGGGGTTACTATGTCTAATAGAAAAAATTTTAGCCAAAATTTTTATAACTTGAGAAATTCATATAATTTATCTACAACTGAATTAAGCTATATTTTGAATTTGAAAAGGAATTCTTCTATTGTTAATATAGAAAACGGTAAAAACTACCCTTCTTTTGAATTATTACTTGATACTTCTAATCTATTTGCTGTTTCAGTTGATTGGTTATTAGGTCGTGAACCTGAACCATACAGCGAAGTAATTATTGAACAATTAGAAGAAAAGATTGCTGTAATGCCTATTAATGTAACCCATAATTTTATAGATATTGCTCCGGCCATCTACACAAATATAGAATCAAGACGTAAGTATTTTTCTCTGGATGAAAGAGCTAATATCATTTTTTTAGTTCAATACATCCAGTATCTAATCAAGCAAAAGCAATCTTTACTTGATAGAAAATTCATTTTATCCGACATTATACTTGCCCACAAAAAAGCTGTAAGATTAACCAACTATGATAAAAAATATGATTATGCACTCCAAGACTTACATATAATTTTCTTTAACGAATTACGTGAATGTGATGGTTACTTTTGTGGAATTGAAATCAAATTCCCAACGAAACCGTTATTTGACATAAGAAAAAATCTATAAAAAAGAAGCCTTTCGCTTCATACGAAAGGCTTCTTTTTTATAGATTATATGTTGTCTTATTCGGGTTTAATTTTAATAAAATTTGGTCGTATAACTCTCCTATCAAAAACAATGAAAAGCTGCTACCAATCATAAACAATCCAGAAAAACATGTACCATTTATATATAAAATCAAAAACCCAATAATCATACAAATAAAACTTAATGGTCTAACAACTATCATAAAAATACTACGAATCCAAAGCATTAAGTAGAATAATAATCCTTTTATAAATTTCAACATAGTACTATCACTCTCTATCCGAATATTTTTTTCCACCACGGTTTACCTTTTTCTGCAGCAAGCTCCTGCTTTAAACTTTCAAGTTCATTTCTCATAGTATTATTTTCAGAAGATACAGCTGCCATCTGTTCTTCTTGAACTAATATTTTTTTATTCAAAGCATCTTGCTGCAGAGCAGCTTCTTCCAAAGCCTTTTTTAAATTTTCTTCAGCAACTTCAAGCTTTGTTTCTGCCTTTACTTTTTCTTCCAACAAAATTGGCTGCTGCTCCATCATGCCAATTAGTTTTTTCTGGCTCACATTTAATTCATTCTGAACAAGCATGAGCTGTGTTTTTAACGTGCTTATTTCCTGCAGCAGTTCATTTTCCTTTTTTAAATCAACATTTTCTTCAACGATAAACCGTTCTGTTTTACGAAGTTTATCAATTATCTCAACAGCTTTTTCAGTAAAAACCCATTGTCTTTTATTACCATCTTGATATACGTTTTTACCTTCAGCATTTATCGCTGCTATATTAGCCTTAACAAATTTGAGCAAACCAGCTTTGCTCAAATTATAGCGTTGTGTAAGTTCTTCAGCAGTAAACTCTCTCATAAAAAGCTCCCCTTAGTATCATAAACTGGGTTTACGATACAGTTTATAGTTTACGATAGAAAACCTACAATCGCTGATTGTTACTGACTTTTTCTATCGTAAACTATCATAAACTTAGTTTACGATAGTCGTAAATATATAATATCACAACTTTAGTCTTTGCTGCCCTCTTAACTCAATTATATTTTCAAATTCCATATTTTCTTTTGATTTTTTGTCCCGAAATTCAATCAAACAATGCTTTAAATAGTCTTTTTCTTCAGCTGTAACATAGAATTTAACATGCTGTCGCCCAGTACATTTTCTGCCTGCTCCGGCACGAACCCCACCTTTCAATCTGCTTTACCTCCTTGTTTCAGCCATTCTAAATAATCTTCTTGTATATCATCTAATGTTAAAGCTTCTTCATGAAAAGCACCTAAAGCTTCTGCTTCTTCTTTTGTAAATTCAATATAAGGCTGATAATCCCACCACTTATACACAGTCGGCTTTGATAAACCTGTTTCTCTTATACAATCAGCTTTCTTTCTAAGCGGATTGTTTTCTCTCCAATTCCAAACAGTTTCTGCAGCTTTAGGTCTGCCATTACCTTCACGCCAATTAGTATTATTCGCTCTATCATTAATTTCTTGAACAGCTCTTGCACCCATTAGATGAACTTCTCTTTTCCTTCCATTTCTTTTATTTTTAGGAATCTCAATAGCACTTAATTTTTCAATATCCTTAATTGGAAAAGTACAATAACGTAGGTCATAACACTCTAACGCAGAATCAACATCCTCTTTGGTAAAAGGCTCACTTTTATTAATATCATTTAAAAACGGTATCAGTTCATACGCATCTCGCTGCAGCTCATTAAACGGCTTTCTGCATTTTATAGCATAAATTGCCAGGCACATAATATTAAAATACCGGTGATGATATGTTGCTCCAGATTTGATTTGTCTAATCCACCAGTTATAAATAGCATACGGATCATTACCATGAACCTTTTTACTTAAATCCCATTTCTGCCGTTCCTCACCACGAACAATAACACTTTCATACCATTCTGGAAACTTCTTTTTAGCTTCTTCTAACGTAAACTTACTTTCTTTAAATAACTGCAGCTGCTCAATCTTATATTCATCCGGAACAAAAAGACTTAGCTCTTGCACTGTATAATGCTCTGACCGTACCTTAAAAGCTCTAACTCTTACACCATCAATTTTAGTTTTACCACCAATAACCCTAAATCCTTGATTAATACCTTGATACTGTACCCTTTTTTCTGTACTGGTATAACTATTCCACATCTTAGTAGTTAAAGCATATTTCAACTCTTTAAGCTGCAGCTTAGTTTGGGGATATAAAGCTATCGGTTCACTAAAAATATAATATAAATGAATACCATGCCCAGATAAAGCTATATAGTTTGGTATCGGATAAGTATAAATTCCCTTCTCAACATCTCTAAATTTCGCTCCAGAGAAGAAATTTACAAGAGTCTTATCATCTATACCATCTATATCAAAAATAAGCCCGTAGGCCCTCGTAGCTCTTGATTGGAGGTTCTTTTTTCCCATATAGGTAATACCATTAAGGATTGAAAAATCTGCCTCCTGCAGCTCTTTTAAAACGTCCTCAAAAGTATCATCAAGCATTATCCTATAATGCCCAGCATCTTCATTTTGATTTTTATAATAACCTAAAGGATTTCCTTTAAAATTTCTGTCGTACTCTCCTTGCTTTTGAATCATATTCTGGCCCAATCTAAACATATCAGAATAAACTTCCATAGCTGTTACTTCACTACCACCATATTTATAAATAACATCTTCTAAACTCATACTAACACCTCTATCAGTTTATTTTTTACTTTAGTCTGTTAAAGTCTATTTATATATTAAGGGACGTATATTATCAATACATTTTTTTTACCTTTGTTACTGCCCATTATATATTAGGGGACGTATATTATCAATACATTTTTTTTACCTTTTTTGTTACTTGATTTTCCTATCGTAAACTAAGTTTACGATGGTTTTAGTTTATCAATATAACTGAATTTTTAGTATATATAATATAAAATAATATAAAAATCAAGAGTATACGAGTGCTGCTGCGCAGCACTCTTGATTTTTATATTATTTTATATTCCTTTTGTACTTAGAAAACGCAAGTAGAAGCGGTTTCACGAAAGGAGCGGGAAAAATGTTAGTAAAGAGTAAACACGCAGAATTTGAAAATTTTAAAACTGAAAAACAGTGGCAGAAAGCTGGCTACAAGCTGACGAAAAACGCTAAGGGTATAGAACTATGGACTAACCGTTTTTGTGAGCATACAGCGTATTTTTACAGCCCCGACGAGGTTGAGAAAATGACAGATATAGACAAGATTACCTGCAAAGCTGCACAGAAAGAAAACAAGCTCAAAAAAATCATAGCCGAATTAAAGACCGAATTGAAAGCCACTGAACAGAGTTACGATAAAACATGGAGTGCTCACCAAAGACTTCTGGAGCATGAACAGTGCCGCATGTTCGCAAGCGGAGCGACTGCTTGGCAATGGCTGTATTATGCAAAGCGTAAAGTGAAAAAATCTGCTGTACCGTTTAAAAAACACAGCGACAATCCGTATTACTACTACGCTGCAGCCGATACCGAGTTCATCGGTGAGGAAGAATACGAACAGCTGAAAGCCTTGTACATCGAGAAATTTGGCGGCTGGGAACACATAGACCTTGAAAACTCAAAATACAACGGGGAAAAATGGTATTAAAAAAGAGTGCAGCAGCTGCTGCACTCTTTTATTTACTTATTGCATCTACATAATTCTAAAATTTTGCTATAATTAAAATGCTGTGGCTCCTCCCACCACTCGGAAGGAGGTGATACGGTGCTCGAAACAATCACTACCCTTTTTGTTTCTGTCGCAGCAAACATAATTAGTCACTATGTTTGCAAATGGCTGGATAGAAACTTATAGCACACAGCCAGCATAAAAGAAAAACCACGGAGTTGCAGCTCCGTGGTTTTTTTGTTTGCGTGATACAATGCTCTCACGCAACACTACCCTTTAGTCAAATCAATACTATCATTATTGGTCTTTCTTGTCAATTTTAGTTGACATTTCTTGATTGCAATAAATTAAAATACCATCCCTTGTTATACCGTCAATAAGATAATCGTCAATTTCTTCATTATCAATAGGGGCTAAAACAATGTCTACTTCTTTACCTAAAACAGCCTTTAAGTCAATAAAAAGACCACTTAATTTAAACATTCCCCTTAATTTACCACGTTTTATATAAAAATCGTAGTCGCTTTCGGAATTAGCGTCCCCTCGTGCCTGTGATCCGAAAAGGTAAACTGCTTCTAAGCCGTATTTTTCAGCTATTGGTTTAACTATTTCTTTTATCTGATTGATAGTTAGCATAATTCCCTCTCATATTTCTTAATCTGATATAATAAAAACAATCTTATAAATGAGGTATTTTTATGTTGTGGAGTCTATCACTTTTACCATTAGCTATTATTTTTCCGAGGTATGCCAAAGAATCTTATAGAGTAAATGGACTAAGATATGTAAAAATTCATAGCATCCTTCTTTTATTTCTGATAGCATGTGAGTTTAGCATAACGTATGTTATTACAGCGTATTTTAAACAGGATAAAGTGGTATCTTATAATATTCTAAATGTTATCCTAATATTACTGAATTTAACTGTTTTGAATAAATATCATAATACTTATCTTCTTCTGAAGAAAGTAAATAATATCATTTAAAGAAAAAGCACGAAATAATTACTTCGTGCTTTTTCTTTTCTATATTGGGTTTTCATTCCAAATAGCACTTTCTATTTCATATTCATCTGGAATATATCTGTTTTTTTCTAAAAACATTCCTACTTTTCCGGAGCTATAACCTTTCAAACTTACATTACCAATTAACACCGGTACTGGCACTACATATTTTCCTACAACAAGAATTTCTATCATCGGACAACATATATCTCCATCCCAAGACTTCCAAAACAAATTGGTAATAATAAATTTATTAAAGCTGCCTAAATAACGCACTTCCAATTTATTAAAATCGTCATATGGAAAATTTGCAATTATTTTAACATCTTTTTTTCTGGACGCTTTTTCTATTGCTGCACATACATTTTCCAGCATAAGTTATCCTCTCTATTTCATATTGTTTCATAAGGCTCAATCCCTAAGTACTTTTTGCGAAGATAGGCTGCTTGTTCGTTTGTAATGCTGCCATCATAGTAGGCTCCGTTTATCGAACCATAAACTTCACCTTCCAGACAATCAACATATGATACTTTATTTTTCCTTCCCTCTACTAAAGCATCAATATCCTTCTGCAGAAATTCCGGC
>OLQC01002558.1_pt1 | contig 11878 bp, 12 predicted proteins | sample 1672471 | NCBI WGS metagenome assembly OLQC01 (sample SAMEA3136689, study PRJEB25190) | human gut metagenome | biome: human gut; feature: human-associated habitat; material: faeces | place: Austria | collected 2013
CTGCCCTGTACGTTCAATAACCGGGCGGTGTCCTATGGCGGAAAGCTTGTAGCCGTCAATCAGATCGACGCCGCCGCGCTCGAAAAGCTCCGGCAGAAGGCAGCCAAAGAAAACCGTTCCTGAACGGCATACGAAAGGCCCGTTTTCGAAAGTGCAAACGGTGCGGAAAATACTTCATCATTCACCATTCTCCAGATCGACCGTTGCTGCTTCCGCAGATGCTGAGACAGGAAATACCATAATGGATGTGATACACATCACCATCCATAGCCCAAGACAAAATTTTTTCACCGGATAAGGAAATGTGCTTCTCCTCATATTCCTCCTCCTCTCCAGATACAAATCTGTCCCTGCCGTTAAGAGCAGGGACAGAACATGGTTTATTCAAGTTTTTCCGGGTTTGATACAATTACCTCATGATCGTACCACTTTCCCTTTGTACCGATCAGCGCAAGGTTAAACGGCTCGTCCAGAGCCGGAACCGGAACATCAAAACCGTTGACTTCTTCGCTTATTCCATCCTCATAAGTTACGGTGTCCACAGTAGGCAGCAAAAGTTCTGCACCATCTTTCTGGGCATCCTCTGCGGTGCCCGGGAAAAGATTGACAATACTCTGAGAGGTAAGCGAAATGTGAATGGTCATTTTGCCGTCCTGAACCGTCAGCTTTCCTTTACCATCGCATGTCTCGTTGACACGGAACATGCTGCTATCTGTTTCAAAATCAGCAGAATAGATGCCATCTTCCAAAGTTGTTTGTTGTTCCAGCGAAACAGCTGGCGGGCTGGAGCCGTCCTGAGCAGATGGATCCGTCTGATCACTGCATCCAACGGCGAAAACAGCGATCAAAGCAGCCATACACAGGAGTGCCGTTCTTTTTTTCATGCTCGATCTGTTCCTTTATTGATCGATTACAGCACCAGTATGTGCAACATACAGCTCATGAATGGCCGGAAGCCGACCGAGGCCCGCAATCTGAGTATCAACGCTCTCAAAAGCGCCGGATGCGTTGAACATACTCTTCCAGGAATCAGCATCATCGCCTGCCATATCATTGTTTGCATGGTCACCTGCAACGACCATCAGAGGACGAAGGATGACTTTCTTATAACCAGCTTCTTTGATGCTTTCAATAACAGCATCGCAGGCGGTTGCTTCCGGTTCACCCTCAACGGTACCGATGAATACATTGTCGTATCCCAGAGCCTCCATCTGAGCCTGCATCTGGCTGTAAGATACCTTTGCTGTGTGGGAAGTACCGTGACCCATAAATACGAATGCAACGCCGTCTGCCTTTGCTTCATCCAGAGTCTGGTATCCAGCTGTCTTAACTGCTTCTGCGGTAACAGCCTCTGCAACAGCTTTTTTATCTTCATTGATGACAGTTGCATCGGTACCGACATCGCCCAGAAGAGGAGCGGCGATCTGAACCGATTCAAATTTATCCTGATAAGATTCTACGGTTTCTGCCAGCTCATCATACTCAGCACCATACATCAGATGGGTAGGCTGAATCACCAGATTCTTAACACCATTTTCTACCGCACGGTCAAGCGCCTGCTGGACGTTATCAATCTTTTCTCCGTCACGAGCCTGCACATGATTGATAATGATCTGGGCGGTAAAGGCTCTTCTGACCGACCAGTCCGGATAGGCTTCCTGCAAAGCGTCCTCAATGCTCTTGATGTCAGCAACACGGCTGTCATTAAAAGAGGTTCCGAAGCTGACTACGAGCAGTTCATTTTCGCCGATTTCATCACCGTTGCGGGGATCATCTTTAGAAGCATCGCCAGTATCCCGTCCAAAATAGTCTGGATCTGCAAATTCGCCGGAAACCAATTCCTTTTGGGCATCCGTCAGGGCATCCCAGGCAGCTTTTGCGGCCTCACATTCTTCATCTGTGTTTTCGTTTCGTTCTTGCACATAGATTGCGTCAATCATCTTGGACACCTCATCCGCAGCAGCTTGATCGTCAGAGACTGGATTGGCAGAAGACACCTCTCCTACGTTGTCCGGTGTCTCGCTTTTCTGAGAACCGCAGCCGACAAGAGATGTTGCAAGGCACATCGCAAGCAGGAGTGCTACAAGTTTTTTCATGTTCTTCATTTTTCTTTCCTCCATTGATTTATATCTTTTTGTGGTTTAAGCCACGAAAAAGCAAAAGTAACCCCCCAGTAAAACTGGGGGTTCTTCCTATGCGGGCAAAGCCCTCTGTTCCTCGCGTAACGCGTAAACGTGTAATACGGTCTGCCAGCTGCGCAGGGATTGTTACTTGCCGCCCGTAAACGGGCCAATAGAGGCTATCGTCATCTGTTCACCTAATTTGTCCTCTTTCAGTTGGTTCTTTATATACTCCGCAATTCGGGTCTCGTTCTTTCCTACCGTATCCACATAATACCCCCTGCACCAGAATTCTCTGTTGCGGTACTTGTACTTCAGTTCCCCGAATTGCTCATACAGCATAGTGCTACTCTTCCCCTTCAGGTATCCCATAAATCCTGATATCGACAGCTTCGGCGGTATCTCCACGAACAGGTGAATGTGATCCGGGCAGGCTTCCGCTTCGATGATTTTTACACTCTTCCATTCACATAGTTGCCGGAGTATTTTTCCTATGGCCGCACGCTTCTCTTTGTAGAATACTTTTCTTCGGTATTTCGGCGCAAACACTATATAATAATATATAATATTTGTAATTCCACTTCGTATGAGATAAACTGTTTATGTCATTCAGGCTCATTCTGAATGTCCTCCTTTTGCTTTTTAAGTGCAGTTGGCAGACCGCACGCTTATTCTAAAGCAAAAGGAGTTTTTTTGTCTCCCTCATCGCCAAAGGCTCTTTTGAACCACGCGTCTAACGCGTGGTTTTCGGGTATACAAGAAACGCCTCCGATTATCGAAGGCGTTTCGGCAGGACAGGATTCAGTTGTAGTAAACGATCTGGTCAAGCGAATAAAGCTGTGTTTTTTCTCCCGTCGCACAGTCTGTGACCCGCTTGTCGAAGCCGCTTTCCGAGAACAGCGCATAATAAAACTTTGCCGTTTCCTTCAGCGGTGCAAGCTTTGCCGTTGTATCAAGATACTCGGCGTAGGAGAATGGCGTTCTCTTGAACTTACATTCTCCGACCAGATATTGCTTTGCATCCCGATCAACAGCAAGAAGATCGATCTCTGTTTCCGCTGTTCGAAGGCCATTCGCTGTTTTTTCGTCTCGAACCGTGGTTTTGCCGAACCAGCGTCCCATTTTAGAATAACGGAAAGGCAGTTCGTTTTTCTTTTGCATCTCTCGGACAAACTCCCGGCATACGTCCTCAAAGGCGAAGGAGGCAAACTCGTGGAGCGCCGGTTTTACCACATATTCGTATACACCGTCCACGTCGCCGTCCTCAAGCAGCGAGAAGTTTGCAAAGCCAAAGGCGTACCAGAAGCGGAAGAAGTTGTCCGTCAGGCGATAGATCCCACGATTTGAGTTTGCCTGCTCTTTGGTTTTCGCGTCTACAGAAAACTCGCGATCCACGATTCCCAGCTCGATTAAATTTTTCAGATAGACGCTGGTTTTGGAAGTGTCTTCTACCAGCGACTTCTGACTGATATCATTCAGTTTGGTGTTTCCAAGCGCCACCGCCTCAATGATGGAGTTATAGATGGGCGTCTCCCGCAATTCTTGGTGCAGCAGGAATTCTACCTCGCTGTATAAGATACAGCCCTTTGTCAGGATATTGCGCTTGATGTTCTCGTCAACCGACAGTTTGGGATTCCATTGGCGCAGGTAATGCGGAATACCGCCGAGGACTGCGTACGTCAGCACCTTATCGCGAGCGGAGTAATCCGGAAAGAACTTTGCGGCGTCGTAGAAGCCCATTTCTTTCATCTTATAGATGCCGGTAGCTCTGCCGTACAACGGGTTTTTCTCTGCCAGCAGTTCCTTCTCGATGAAGCTCATCGCGCTGCCGCAGAGGATAATCATCACGTTGCTATTCCGTAGTTCCGCATCCCAAAGGTTTTGCAGAATTGAGGGAATGCTTTTATTCCCGCGGCACATATATGGAAACTCATCGATTACCAGCAGCTTCTTTTGGTCGCCATAGGGCAGATCCAGCACGGCCCGGAACGCTTTTTCCCAATCGGCAAACTCAGTGATATAATTTTTTGCCGGAATATTCTCCTTGAGCATCCGGCTTGAGAAATTGCGCAGCTGCACAGGGTCCGTCGTCTGCGTGCAGGAAAAGAACACATGGGGCTTTCCTTTGCAGAACTCGCGCAGGGTTTCGGTTTTGCCGACACGCCGCCTGCCGTACAACACGATAAGCTGGCCGCCGGCGTCTGAGTACTTATCATTTAAAAATTTGAGTTCTGCCTCTCTTCCAATAAACATAGGCTTGCCTCCGCTCGAATCAAATCTTGATTTACTAAATCGTGATTTGTCTTTATTATATCCGCCCATACCAGAAAAAACAAGTAGTTTTACGGAAGCCGCAAAAATTGTATTTCAGCGCTTTTGGTGGTGCACAGGAAAAATGTGTAACTTTTCCCGCACAAAAGTCAGAAAAACGTGCGTAAATGCCCTCTATTTTCCCAGAAAAATGTGTTAAGACGCTCTGCTCTCCGGAAGAACGTCCAACGATCCCGTTTATGTCTTAATATAGCGCGTCGTCCGTCCCGCGCCGACTCGCCTTATAGAGCCAGTCTTGACCATTATACCGAGAACCGCTTCAACGGTTGTGGGGCTCACATCGGGGAGAATTCGGCAGATTTCGGCTTTGGAAAGCGGAGTCAGACTATTCAGAACGGTCGCTTCCACACGCGCTTTTTTCGTGATCTTCTTGCCATGTACTACCGCAAACCGCTTATCCAGTTCCTTGTAGCACATATAGAGGGTGGACAGGAAATTCTCCATAAAGGGGAAATAAGAGTTCTCATTCGTTTCCCACCCGTCCGAGGACTGCCGCAGGGCTTCGTAATAATACGCCTTGTAGTTGTTGATCTGCTCCTCAAAGGACACATATTTCCCCGCGTCAAAGCCGTTTTTGTATAGCAGCAGCAGCGAGAGCAGGCGGGACATTCTGCCGTTGCCGTCACGGAATGGGTGGATGCAGAGAAAGTCCAGAATCACGCAGGGAATCAAAAGAAGCTGGTTGATATTCGCATCGCTTCGGGCATCCAAATAGGCAAGCTCCAGCTGCTTCATCGCTTTCGGCGTCTCGCTGGCAGGGGTGGGGCGGAAACGGACGCGGCGGTTTCCGTCCGTGTCGATCTCCAGAATTACATTATCGTCCGTCTTGTATTGTCCGCCGTACTCGTAGCCCGCAAAGCTCATCATCATTTCGTGCAGACGCAGGATGTCGCTCTGCTGGAAGTCGATGTGCGCATAGTCCCGGTGGATCGCATTCAGCGCATCACGGTATCCGGCGATTTCCGCCTCATTGTGGTTCAGCGGGGCGCTGTTCTGATTGACGATAGCGGCGATACGCTCGTCGCTGGTCACAATGCCCTCGATGGCATTGGAGCTTTTGATGGACTGCACTTTCGCGACAGCTTCCAGCTCCGTGAAGATCTGCATGTATTCGTCCTTGCGCACGCCTGCCATGGTTTTGAGTACCGCAATATTAGAAGTGAGGTTCACAAGGTTTGCAGGCAGCAAACCGTTATTCAAAAAAGAGTAATCGAATTTTCTCATACAGCGCCCGCCTTTCTGCACATAGTTATATAACATTATATGCAGAAAAGCAAGAGTTCGTCCGGGTTATCTGCATATGCTTTTCTGGCGTATATGCAGATGGAGCCTTGGAATAGTATACCCGCGGGGGACACCGTACTGCTCTATGTCGATCATATTCACTTCATGATTTGGAGAATCAGCTCATTGATATCCTCCGTGGGCTTACCAGCCTTCACAGCTTTGTTTCGGAAGTTCAGCAGCGCCGTCCTCATCAGGCGCACCTCACTTGGGCTCAGCGCAACAACCACTTTCTTTTCCTTCTTCCAGAACACAATTACCACCTACCTTTTTCTTTTATGCTATCGAAAGCAGCGGTGATTGGCAAATATGCAAATCACCGCTCCCGATCACGCTCCCGCTGCTTCACCTCCATTACGGAACCGCAGGCCTTTTCGTATTCCTTGTCGGTAATGAGCCCGGCCTTATAATCCATGTAGGTGGCGGCTGCCTGCGCGTCCTTGATGGCACGGATCAGGGTTTCTGGCTTGTCCCGGATGGCCTGAATCCAGGACTGTACATAGGCCTTGTGGTTATCGATGTGCTGCGGTGTGGCCGTCACATTCAGATTGACGCCCATGAAGCAGGAACACATCTCCGCCACCAACTCCTCGTAAGCATACTGCGGCGTGCCGAACAGCGCTCCCTGCGGCCGGTTCAGCCTTGCGGGATGGCCGGTGCTGTGAGAGAGCTCATGGAGCGCCGTGGCATTAAAGGCGTACTCGCTATGGAAAGAGCCGGGGTCAGGCAGGTGGATCTTGTCCTGCATGGGTGAATAGTAGGCCTGATCGCCGCCGTCTGTCAGAATCTCCACGCCCATCCCAGTACTGAGCTTTTCAATCAGTTCATCGGATCGAATATCGTTCTCTTGCACCGCCGGACGTTCCGGCATCCCCTCAATGTCGCAGGCATTGAAGACTGCCGTGTAACGTGTGGACAGCGTGAACTCCTTTTCGCCGCGGCCGTTTTCCAACTCCTGCTTGTACTGCTCCCAGGTCAGCGCCTTCTTGTTGACGATATCGTAGGGGTACCAGTACTCCACATAAGTGGCTTTGGAACCCTTTTTCAAGTGCCACTTTTGTTTGGGATGGTACTTACCGTCCGCATCCATGATCTGCACCATCGTTACCCAGCGGGGATCGTTATAGCCTTTCATCATGGCGATGAGGGAAAGCCAGAAGGCGTTGCTGCCGCGGTAGCAGGCCTTGGTGATGCCGTTATGGGGAGCATCCCTGCCGCTGCCGTGCCATTCCTTCTGCCATTCCAGCCCCTTTTCCTCCAGCACATGGGCGAAGGTCTCGGCCAGCTCGGCTCGGTATTCATCCTTATTCTTCGGCCGGCTCATCCGCAATCGCCTCCCATTCTTCCGGTGTCAGGGTGTCCTCGTCAATGAACACGATTTCTGTTTTCATCTTGCATCCCTCCAATCTTTCGGTATTTGAGAAGGAACGTCTTCAACGGAAACCCTTTTCGGAGGCGTATCAACCTCCGTCAGAAACGCCCGGGAGATTGTTTTTCCCTTTGGGTCCCGGTAAAGCGTCACGCACAGGGGTACACCGCAGTTCAACTGCTCCTTCAGGTCGGTCAGAAACTGTTCCTCGCTTTTGTAGTCGATGCTCTCGACCACCTCGCCACGAAAGCCCAGATAGTCGATTCTGGCCACAAGACTTATATCGGCGCGACAGCCATTCTTCATCTTGCATCGCCCCTTTCATGGCTTTTTCGTCGTTCCGGCAGCCGGAAACCGTAGACCTTGGCAATGTCGTCACCGAGACGCTCCGTTACCCGGTCAATATCCTCCGCCGTCAGCGTATGGTTGAGGATCTTTCCTTTGAAGTCCTCGATGGCCTCCTCGCTGACGCCTTCCCGGTATTTGCGGTAGAGGTAGTAATTGCGGCCGTCGTGGTGATAACCGTCCATGCGGAAATCGCCCCTGCCATCCACATACCATGTCACGCCGTCCAACTGAGATTCCAGGCAGTCCTTGATGCAGCCGCTGGAGATTTCCCGGTAGCCGGTGTGCCGCCCATCCCACCGGCCGATGTCGGCGATAACGATGATGGGTGTACTCACTTGAATATCCAGATTCCGGCACTCATCGTCCAGATAATCGCTGTTGAGATCGCACATGAGCTGGTATTTCTCATCGTCGGACAGATTGGAATAGTCCTCCTCAAAGGCGTCCCGGTAGTTGTCCCAATCCAGATACTCGTTGGACCAGATGACAAACGTAAATTGCTCTTCGGACACAGGTAGACTCATCGGCAGTCTCCGCGATTCCGTTCGTCAGGGCGGGCTTCCCATGTAACATCGGCCTCATTCCAGTCAATCTTTCCGCTGAAATACAGCTCCTTCGCAATGGCTTCCGCCTCGGCGACATCTTTTGCTTCTACCGCGATGGTGGCGTAACTGATATCCTTCACATCCACGAGATACTTCATCTTGCATCACTCCGATCTTTGTTGGTGTTGTCGCCGGACTTGAAAAATCAGTCCGGTATATCTTTCTTTCAGCCGGTAAACAGTCAGGTCTACAGGGGGAGAGTGTGAGAGGGGGAAGCACGCAATGCAATGCGCCCACAAAGGGTAGACTGCTCCCTTGGCGTGGCTGTTTCTTTACCTTGCATTGTCCCTCTGGCGTTCCAGATGCCGGTGGTAGTATTCAAGCGCTTTCAAAATATACGCACCGGTCTGCTCATAGGGAACGCTGGAGGGAATGTACTTCCTCGCTTCCGCGTATTTGATGTTGATCTTCTCTTTTTGATTCGGCTTTTCCTCGCACATAATGGATTCGATGACCGCCGGGGAAAGCTTGCCCTCCTTGGAAAATGTACGCAGCTTGATGGCTTGCGCATGGGACGGTGTGGCAAGCGAAAGCCCGATTGCCGCGGCAAGATCCTGCTGTTCCAGCTTGCCCAGATAACTGAGCTCGACTGCCGGCCGCAGGGCGATACGACCCTCATCCACCATAGTAAGGAGGTCAGGGATGAGTTCTGTAAGGCGGATGTAGCGCTGGATTTGTGTATTGCTGTCAGGAGACTCGGCGGCCAACAGTTCCCGAGATTTTCCCGATAAATCGGGTCCCGATGGGACACCATTTTCTTTTGATGGCCTCCCCGGCAGTCTCTTCATCGCTTCCAGCCGCATTTTATATGAAAAGGCCTTTTCACTTGGCAGAATTGTAGATCGCTGCAAATTGGACTCCACCATTAAAATGATGGCTTCATCTCTCGTTAGCTCTTTGATCTCTGCCGGGACGGTTGCGAGGCCTGCCAGCTCGCAAGCCTTTCGGCGTCGGTGGCCGGACACGATCTCATACCGCCCGTCTTCCTTCTGCCGTAGGGTGATTGGGGTAATCACGCCTCGTTCCTTGACGCTCTCCACGAGCTGATCCATATCCTCATCCAGACGAACCTGAAACGGATGATCCGGAAAGTCGTCAATCTCCGAAAGCGGGATGTTATAAATCTTCGGAAGCGCCGCCTCCCGGCGTTCCGTATCGTTCATAAAAAGCTCATCGTACCCAGTCATGCCCAGATCGATCAAAGGCCGTTCTTTCAAGCTCGGTCACCTCCTTTGTCAGCATTTCGTAGGCAGCGGCGACCTTGCCGTTTTTATCGTGGGAAAAAATGCTCTCACCAGTCAAAGCACATTCCGCCGCACGAACCGAGTGCGGAATCTCGGTATCAAATACCTTGATGTTCTGACCTACCGTGCTTCGGAGAGACTCGATAATACCTCGGGCGTTACTTGTGCGGCTGTCCACCATCGTCAGCAGAATCCCGTCAATCTTCAGCTTCGGATTGATGCTGCGCTTCACTTTTGAAACCGAGTGCAGCAGAAGATTCAAGCCCTTTGTTGACAGAAAACTCGGCTGCGAGGGAATGATCACGCTGTCAGCCGCAGCCAGCGCGTTGATCGTCATCATCCCCAGCGAGGGCATGCAGTCGATCAGGATATAGTCATAGTCCTTTCTCATGCCATTAATAGCGTTTTTCAGAACGTACTCTCGGCTCATAACATTGAATAACCCAGTTTCCATACCGGAAAGTTCGATGTTGGAGGGAAGCAGATCCACGCCCTCGCTGTGATGCAGGATGCCGGTGCCTTGCTCGATCGGCCGGTCTTCGATTACCGCATCCATGACCGTGGCAAGTGTCACGTCGATCGCATCGGGATTCTTATGCCCGAGCGCAACGGTGAGGCTCGACTGCGGGGCGGCATCAATGAGCAGCACCTTCTTTCCTTGAAACCGTGCCAGACCGACGCCGAGATTCACGGCGGTGGTCGTTTTTCCGACGCCCCCTTTCTGGTTCGTGATGGCAATTACTTTGCCGTTGTCCATTGGTTTTCCTCCTTTATGATGAATTCGCCGTCCACGATGAGAGACGGCTATGTACAGGCACGAAAAAGCCGCCTATCCGAAGTAGATAGACGGCGCTGCGGCGTAACTGAAGATTCATGTGCAGATAACCTTAACAATCAGCTTATCTGCACCGTTGGCATAGCGTATCGATTTGATTATATTTTTATGAGTTTACAAAAGCGCATCAACCGCAAAAAACGCACAAGCTACTGTTTTTGTGAGTTTTTATATTTGAGTATGGCATACGGCATTCCATTCGAAAATATTGACACGGTTAAAAGATTTTGCTGAAATTTCGAAAAACTTTTAAAATCAGCCAATTCTTTGGTTGTGTTTCTCATCTGTCAATAGGAAGCCGATTGATCCTCGGAAGAAAACCAATCGGCTGTGCGCCAGTGGCATGGGCACCATGCCGCTGCAATAAATTCGGTTATGATAATTTAATAATATATTATTTCCCCCTGCGTACCGTGTGATACCTTAAACTCCCGGTTGCTCTCTACAAGCTCGAATGTAACCGGACAGTAGCCGTTCAACTTGGTGCTTGCGCATGGATATGGCCGTGGATCATGTACGACTGCGTGGCATGCTTCCATGTCAGCAACGGATAGCGGCAGAACGTTAAGGCGCGCACCGTCCGAGGTTTCCAAAAAGTTGTCCACACTGAGAAAGTATCGGTTCAGTTTGACCGTGCCCATCTATGTGCAATCGTGATTGCCCACAATTAGCCGCTTTTTGCCCTTGAGCCGTCAGAATACTCTCCGGCCAATGGCGGCGAAAGAACATATCGCCTACAATTTATACGATATCTTTTCCACATACCTGCTCATTTCACGCGGCGATCATAGATTTATTCGTTGCTTCCACATTTGGATATGAGCTCTCACACATCTTAATAATATTGGCATGGCTGAAATGTGTATCTGTGGTGAAATAAATTATTGTCTCTCGAACTCCTTTTAGCCTTATGCGACCACAACAAAAAAGCGTCTGCCAATACGTGATTGTGAGTATACATTATAGCATGTTTATTTTCCCATTATTTTTTGCATCAGGAGTGTAATGAGGCACAATTTATGCTTACTGCCAATTCCGTTTCAGCACCTCACTTTTGAGATACAGCGTACTCTTTTCCGACGTCTTGATCGGGTGGAGTTTCCCACGCTTTGTCAGGTCGATGATGTTCTGTCGGGAGCAGCCTAATATCTCAGCCGCTTCTGCTGCGTTGATGACTCTGTGCGCAGCAAAGTTCCGGAAGTCTTCCATTGTCAGCGGAACGCTTTTGCCGATCCGGTAGAGCATCGTATCCGAAACGGTCATGTTCACATCCCAAGCAACGCCGTATCCGCCCGTCTGCATCTGTACGTGCTGAAAATAATCCGGCTTCTTGAGAAGAATCTGAAATGCTTTCGTCTTTTCAAAGTGCTTCTGCAAATCACACTTCTTCACTGCGCCATCCCTGAAAAACACCAGCAGGCAATGATTCTCCAGCGGCAGCACATCCTCAATCCGCTTTGAAAAGCGCTTCGTGATTTCTTCCGGAAGCTCCTTCTCGTCAATTGGAACAAGGTAGTAATCGTCCTGCGCACACCGCCCCATCGCCAGCATCAGGAGCGCATACTCGTCGTACTCCTTCAGGTGATTGTCGCGCAGAATCTCTCCGATATTCTGACGGTCGGGCGGAACAATCCGCTGTTCCACCCAGATTTTGCTCCAATAAGAATTGACGGTGGTTTCCCCGCGTTTTACGAAAGAATCCAGCAGCAGGGGTGTCTCCCATGCGTCCGCGTTTTCCGGCA
>OLQC01002560.1_pt1 | contig 11858 bp, 10 predicted proteins | sample 1672471 | NCBI WGS metagenome assembly OLQC01 (sample SAMEA3136689, study PRJEB25190) | human gut metagenome | biome: human gut; feature: human-associated habitat; material: faeces | place: Austria | collected 2013
CCTTTTCAATATCAATTTCCTGTTTCTCGAAACCTTCAATCAGACGGTACAGACCACATACAGCTCCAAACACAAGACTGCGGTAGAGATACGGCGCATCCATTCCCAGCGATAATCCGGAAATGGCAGATCTCTGGAAATCGTCTGTATTTGGATAACGGCGTCCATTAAACCAGTCCAGTGCAATTGGGAATGGCTCTTCCGGAAGTTCTTCCGCCTTCTTCTGCAGCATAATCAAAATCCGATCTTCGACTTTTTTGTATAGTTCATCTGAAATACCAGAATTCTCATCAGCTGCAAGTTCTGTCAGCGGCCACTCCAACAGCCTCTTAAACCATGCAAATATATCTCCAAAAGCCGCCTGTCCGGTCTCCACGCCTACGTATCCAGGCAAAATGGAATTCTCAGCCTGTCCACAGTACGCCTGAATATCTTTTCCCTTCAGGTTCTCCGGCTTCTCCACGAACATATCCACACAAGAAGTTCCCATCGTACATACAAAAGTCTTCTTCTGAATACCAGCACCCACAGCGCCTGCATGAGCATCAAAAGAGCTTCCTGAAATCACAGTACTCTCTTTTAATCCCAGTTTCTTAGCCCATTCCGGACAAAGAGTTCCAACCTTCACAGTAGACGGCTGCGGTGCATTTCCATACCGCTCGCGAACCTGTACCAGATACGGATCCAGCTGTTCCAGAACAGAAGCTGCCGGCAGACCATTCCACTCGCTGTGCCACAAAGCCTTATGACCAGCTGCACACGCACTGTGGTAAATTTTCTCCGGTCTTGTTTCCCCGCAAAGAATACCAGTCATCCAGTCACAATGCTCCTCCCAGGTATAAGCTGCCTGGCGGATTGCTTCATCATGTCTCACTGCATAAAGGATTTTTGCCCAGTACCATTCCGCACTGTAATCTCCTTGGTATTTGGTATAGTCATTCTCACTGTTGTTCCTGAATAACTTGTTTATCTCGTCCGCCTCAGCAGCTGCAGCGTGATCCTTCCAGAGGAAAAACATGGCGTTTTCATTCTCTGCAAACTCATCAAGCAGCGCCAGCGGAGTTCCATTTTTATCTACCGGAACCGGAGTGGAACCAGTAGTGTCCACTCCAATTCCAATCACATGATCTTTCTGCTCTTCGGTAAGCTCTGCCAGTGCTGTCGTAATGCATTTTTCCAAAGATTCCAGATAATCTAATGGATGCTGGCGGAAAATGCTGTACTCCGGATGCTGATAGAGTCCAGCTTTCCAACGTGGATAACAGGCAACACCCTGTCCAACATTTTCCCCAGTCTCTGTATTTACAATAAGCGCACGAACAGAATCACTTCCGAAGTCAACTCCAATTACATAACTTTCTGCCATTTGCTTAACCGTTCTTTCCTGTAATTATTTTCTGGAAATTGCTTTCTTTGCTTTCTCAGCAATATTCTCAGGGGTTAATCCGTAATGTTTCAGCAGCTCTGCCGGAGAAGCGGAATGTCCAAATGTATCCTGAACTCCAACAAACTCAGTCGGAACACTCTTGTTCTGAACCAGAACTTCTGCAACAGCTGCTCCAAGTCCGCCGATCACATTGTGCTCTTCTGCTGTAACAATTGCACCGGTCTCTTCTGCTGCTTTGAGAATGATATCACGGTCAATCGGTTTAATTGTATGCATATCAATAACTCTTGCACTGATTCCCTCAGCCTCCAAAAGTTTCTGTGCTTTCAGAGCTTCCTGAACCATAAGGCCACATGCAATGATTGTAACGTCTTTACCATCTTTCAGCTGTACGCCTTTGCCAATCTCGAATGAGTAATTCTCAATTGTATCAGTTACACACTCAACTGCCGGACGCCCTGTACGGAAATAGCATGGCCCCTGGAAATCAAGCATAGCCTTTGTTGCAAGACGAGTCTCATTTGCGTCACATGGAACAATTACAGTCATTCCCGGAATTGTACGCATAAGGCTGATGTCCTCAAGAGCCTGATGGGTTGCACCATCCTCACCAACTGTAAGGCCAGCGTGGCTTCCTACTACCTTTACATTTAATCCTGGATAGCAGACATTGTTTCTTACCTGGTCATAAACACGGCCTGCTGCAAAAATAGCGAATGTATGTACCAGAGCAGTTGCTCCACATGTTGCAAAACCAGCTGCTACATCTACCATGTTTGCCTCAGCAATACCGATGTTGTAAAAACGTTCCGGATATTTCTCTGAAAAATAAAGTGTCATGGTGCATTTCTTTAAGTCTGCGTCAAATACATAGATGTTCTCATCTGCACCAAATTCAGCTAATGCACGTCCATATGCTACTCTTGTTGAAATATTCTCTCCCATTTTATCAGTCCTCCAGTTCCGCAAGTCTAGCATCCAATTCAGCAAAACATGCCGGCCACTGTTCCGGTTTTGGCTGTCCGCCGTGGAAGTCAACATTATTTTCAAATAAGGAAACGCCTTTGCCTTTAATAGTATGTGCTACGATTGCAGTAGGTTTTCCGGTTACTACAGAAGCAAGCTCTACAGCGTCTGCGATCTGCTCTACATCATGTCCGTCGATTTCGATCACATTCCAGCCAAATGCTTTGAATTTGTCACCGATCGGGTATGGAGACATAACTTCTTCCAGAGAGCCATCCAGCTGAAGATTGTTATTATCTACAAATGCGATCAGATTATCAGCTTTATAGAAGCCTGCACACATAGCAGCTTCCCAAACCTGGCCTTCCTGAATTTCACCATCTCCCATGATACAGAATACACGGTTTCCAGTCTTATTTGCCTTTGCATACATAGCCATTCCAAGAGCCGTGGAAAGTCCCTGTCCAAGAGAACCCGCAGACATATCAACACCTGGCACATGAATCTCTACATGTCCGGAAAGATCACTGTCCAGTTTACGGAATGTAGAAAGATGTTCTACCGGGAAAAATCCCTTGAGAGCTAATGTTGCATACATTGCCGGTGAGCAGTGTCCTTTGGAAAGAACAAGTCTGTCACGGTCTGGCTGGTCCGGGTTTGCCGGATCTACATTCATTTTGTCGAAATACAGTACTGACATAATATCACAGATGGAGAAAGATCCTCCAATATGTCCGGAACCTGCAGTCTGGATTGTCTGCAAAGCTGTTTTACGAATTTTTGCAGCCCATAACTCCAACTCTTTTTTCTTCTTGCTGTCCATTTGTTTAGTCTCCTTTTTGAATTTATATGATTATTTTGCTGCGTTCTGTTTTTTCTGTTTCACCATATCAACATAAACTGCTGCGATGATGATAATTCCCTTTAATACAAACTGCCAATAAGAGTTGACATGCATTAAGTTTAATCCATTTGAAATAAGTCCGATGATCAGAACACCGATCAGAAGTCCACCTACAGAACCGGTACCACCGAAGAAAGAGGTTCCACCAAGTACTGCTGCTGCAATCGCATCTGTCTCATAACCTTCGCCTGTGGATGGCTGTCCGGAAGCAAGACGGGAAGCAAGAACTACACCGCAGAAGCCAGCAAGCGCACCACTGATTGTCCATACAAGAATTTTAATCTTCTTTACATTAATACCGGAGAAACGAGCGGATACTTCGTTTCCACCAACTGCATAGATATGACGTCCTGTCTGGGTTTTATTAAGGAAGAAATAGTCCAGGATCAGGAAAATGATCATATATACAACTGGAAGCGGAACTGGTCCAAGAGAACCCTGTCCGATTTTTGCGAAACCATCGTTACCATAAGCTGTTACAGGAGATCCGTTTGCTACCAGATAAGCAGTACCACGACAGAAGGACTGCATTGCCAGTGTTACAACGAATGGATGGATTCCTGTGTAAGCAACAATTACACCATTCAGTAAACCGATTACAACACCAATCAGAATACCCATAAGAACAGCAAGCTGTACCGGGAATCCCCACCACTGGAAAGCTGCAACGGTCATAACACCACTCAACGCTGCAAGTGCACCACCGGTCAGGTCAATACCAGCAAGGATGATTGCCATCTGAACACCGATTGCAAGGAAGCAGTTTGTTGCACATGTTCTTAACAGGTTAAGAATGTTTTTCTGTGTCAAAAAGTTATTTCCAAAGATGGAAAAGATTACGCAAAGAATTGCTAAGCCTAATAAGATTCCCCAGTTCTGGGAAAAATAGTTTTTTACAGCCCGGCCTACGTAGCTCTGTGATTTTTTATTATTCATTGTTGGATACCCCCATAGCGTACTTCAAAATCCGTTCCTGATCATACTCATCGTGACTTAACTCACCCATGATGTGACCTTCTCTCATGATCATCATTCGGTCACTCATGTTCATTACTTCAGGCATCTCTGAAGAAATCAGAATGATTGCCAGTCCCTGTTTCGCCAGGTTGTTGATGATGGTATAAATCTCTGCTTTTGCACCGACATCAATTCCTCGAGTCGGCTCATCCAGGATCAGAATCTTCGGATCAGTAGCCAGCCATTTCGCCAGCAGTACTTTCTGCTGATTTCCACCTGAAAGAGTAGAACAGTTTACAAGAGATGAAGGAGTCTTAATGTGAAGTTTCTCGATTCCGTCCTCTGTGATCTCATCTTCTTTTCGGGTATTTACTACCAAATTCTTAATGAAACGATCCAGTACAGCAAGTGTAGTATTGAACTTGATGGTATTGTTTAACAAAAGACCTTCTGTCTTTCTACTCTCTGGAACAAGGGCAATACCATGTTTCTGCATGTACGCCGGATCATGTTTCTTTGTTTTTTCTCCGTTCAGATAAATCTCTCCGGAATCCATAGGATCAAGTCCCATGATTGCTTTCATAAGCTCAGATCTTCCGGCCCCTACCAGTCCGTAGAAACCAAGTATCTCTCCGCTTCTTACCTGGAAGCTGCAGTCGATTGCTCTTTTTCCTGCATTAATGTTCTTAACTTCCATCATGATGTCGCCTGGTTTATTATAAGTACGAACATAGTAGTTACCCAGGTCCCGACCTACCATCAGGGAAATCAGCTCACTCTCTGAACATTCAGCTGACTGACGTTCTCCCATAAATTCTCCATCTCGCATAATGGTAACTGCATCACAAAGCTGGAATACCTCTGCCATCTTATGTGTGATGAAGATAATGCCCATTCCCTGTTTCTTAAGGTCTCGTACTGTATCAAACAACACATCTACCTCTTTTTCAGAAAGAGAAGATGTCGGTTCATCCAAAATTAAAATCTTCGCATTCAGTGAAAATGATTTTGCAATTTCCACCATCTGCTGCTGTCCAATAGAAAGTCTTCCTACAAATTCATTTGGGTCTACATCAAGACCAACTCTCTCAAGAAATGGTCTTGCGGCTTCTGCCATTTTATCTTTACTTACCATACCAAAAGAGTTCTTCATCTCTCTTCCAAGAAAGATGTTCTCTGCAATTGTAAGATATGGCTCCAGCGCAAGTTCCTGATGGATAAATGCAACTCCCAGAGCCTGAGATTCATGAATTGAATGGATTGCTACTTTTTTTCCTTCAATATAAATGTCTCCTGAATCAGCCGGAAAAACACCGCCCAGAACATTCATCAGTGTGGATTTACCGGCTCCGTTCTCACCCATAAATCCCATAACCTCTCCGGCGTGAACTGTGATTGCTGCATTGTTCAACGCTTTAACACCGGGGAAAGTTTTTACTATGTTTTCCATACGTAAAAGTTCTTTTTGCATATTTGTGCTCCTCTGAAAAACTGCCAGAGATTTCACTCTCTGGCAGCCAGTTTTCATTCCTGTCTTCCGATATTTCGAGACAATAACGGATTATGGATTACTGCCAATCTGTTACATCGAAATCAGCAATATTGTCTTTGTTGATCAGAACTACGTCTACAGTCTGGTCATGCTCTACTTCTTTGCCATCCAGAGTATCAATTGCTGCGTCAAGAGCTTTCTGTCCGATTACAGATGGCTGCTGAGCTGCAGAAGCTGTAGCAGAACCGTCAGCAACATATCCCATGAAGTCCGGGTTACCATCAACACCATAAATCAGGATGTCATCTTTGCCTGCTGCCTGAGCGGCCTGTACACATCCAAGAGCGCCCATATCATTGATGCAGAAGAATGCTGCAAGGTCATCATCAGCTGTTAAAACATCCTCTGCTGCTGTCATTGTCTTAGCTGTGTCACCTTCTGTATCTGTTGTAGATACGATTTCGAAGTAATCACCAACTGTATCAAGGAAGCCCTGCTCACGCTGTACACAAGCTGTTCCGGATGGCTGATCCATAACTGCGATCTTGGAACCCTCGTCCAGTTTGCTCATCATATCGTTTGCACACTCAACACCTGCTTTGTAGTTATCGGAAGCGATAATACTAACAACTTTGTCGGATGCATCAACTGCTGTGTCTACGTTGATAACCGGGATTCCAGCATCTTCGCAAGCCTGAAGAGCCTCTGTTACTGCTGTACAATCCATAGGAGCAAGGATGATCGCATCAACTTCCTGAGCGATTAAGTCGTTTACGTAGTTGTTCATGGTTGCCTGATCGCTGTTTGCATCAACTGTTACAAGCTGGGAATCAACGTCCATTCCTTTTGCTTCCATCTCTTCTTTGATACCGCCAAGCATTGCGGTCCAGAATGGGTTGTTCATTGTGGTCGGTACATATGCGATTGTGTAGTCGTTTCCAGCTGCATCATCAGATGCATCGTCTGCAAATACAGTTGCGCTTCCTATTGTTGTCATTGCCATTGCCAGTACCATTGCTAATGCGAGATTTCTTTTTTTCATTTCGATTCTTCTCCTTTTTTTACGTTTCTGCTCATTTATTTTATCTTCTGATTATAACTTTTCGAAAAGATGTTCATGGACTCCGGATTCCATTAGCAGGTTCCCATATTTTGTTATAATCAGATGATCAGTACATGTTTCATTGCCTGATTTCAGGCTGGTTTCCACCGCGCACCCTTAGCGCTTCGGATCAGATCAAATATATTATCTCTTCTGCAGAGATTATCAAATGTATAGTAAAATCCACCCAACAGGAAAGAATCCTGACTGATTTTTGAATATCTTATAGAAGCATTTTCTTCCACAAATGCAGGTACAAAATTTCGAATAGCCTCCCGGATTTTGTTTACAAAATCTTTTGTATCCGGATAATCAGGTCCAATAATGATACAATCTGGATTGATCAGATAGATAATATTGGCAATTCCATATCCCAGCATCCAGGCTACTTTATGTACTGCCCATGTGGCCAGTGCATCCCCTTTCCGGTATGCATCAAATACTTCCAGATATGTACTTTTCTCATTTAAAATAGTGTCTGGAAATTCGAATAACCTTTCTTTCACATATCGTGCCGCGCTTTCTGAACCTGCACAATATTCAAAGGTTCCTTTATTTCCCCTTGCCTGGTTATAATTGATTCCCATGTAACCACCTTCACCGGCAAGCCCCAAATGACCATTCATAATATTTCCATTTACAACACATCCGGTACCAATACCAAATCCTCTGGATCGTACCACTACCAGACTTCCCCGCTCCTGACCTTTGATTTCCTCTGCACATCTCCACTCTGCGTAAGCGGAAAGTTTGGCGTCATGCTTGATCATAACCTTTCTGCCAAGTGCTTTTTCAAGTTCAGCTTTCACATTGATCTGGCTTAGCTCTTCGAATTCGGAAACCATGAAGATTTCTTCATTCTTCTCCGGTCTGTTGATAAACAATCCAGGCACTGCCAGACAGATTCCAAGGATACGGTTATTTCCATATTCATTTGCCATTTTCACCGCATCGGCTTTCAGGTTTTCAACAATTTCCCGGAAGCCATTCTCTTTTTGAAAATTGCAGCAGCTGTGTTTAATCATATTGCCGCTAAGATCAAAAATCGCCAACTGGTAATCCTTACGAGTAATTCCTATGGACATTGTATAAATGTCATCCAGTTTCAAATTAAGCTTCTCGCCTCTTCGTCCAGCGGCAGTCTCACCATTTACTTCAACAATCCCCATTTCAAAAAACTCATTGATGATATTGGTGATCGTTGCTTTCTGCAGGTTTAACTCTACGGCTAACTCTGCTCTGGTCATCATGCCTTTCTCCTGAAGAGTTTTAAAAACAAGGATCCGATTGTTCTTCTGCATCTCCATGCTATTCATTCCACGTCTCATTGCTGTCCCTACCTTTTGTGTTTTTTTATTAAACTTAAGACCGATGTGTTCGAATCATTAACATTCTGTAGTGTTCATTTCTCGTCTCCTTGCATTAATTATATTAACGCAAATCCCCCTAGTAGTCAATCATTTTGTGTTAAATTAATGAACAAATTTCGTGTATTAAGTTTGTGCATGTTTTATATTTTTCTATTTTTGTCGTGTAGAGTTCATTTGTTGAACATTATGCAATAATAAAGGTTCCTATTTCCGTTCATTTGGTTATAAACTTGTGTTCATAGGAAATCTTTTGTATGTTCATCATTTGAATTTTAATCTGATTGGTTCTATTATACGGCAGAAAGAAAATATGAGCAACGAATAACAAAAATTAAAGTAATCCATACCGCACAAAAGGCAATGAACCATTTCTGATTCATTGCCTTTTACTTTACATACACTGTAATTGCAAATAATAACAACAAAATTTTTCTCTTTCTTCTCAAAAGAAACCATAATGCGTCACCTCAATTTGACCTCTACAGCCGTAACCCTTTAATATCTTTAATCCGTGATAGGATTGTATTGCAGCTACAGCTGATAATGCCGGGCAGTGTATCAATGACGTTGTGCAGGAAGTGCTCCATTTCATCACTTGATGAAGCAACAGCATGTACATGCAATTTGTCTCTTCCTGTGACACGGTAAATCTGTGTGACTGTATCATCTTTGTATAAGATATCTGTCACCTGTGACAAATGATCTGGTTTTATTTCAAGTTCAAAATAACTGGATACAGCACCACTGATTTTTTGAGGATTTATTATTGTTGTATATTCTTCAATTACCCCCTTTTTCTCCATAGCCTGAATCCGGGCTTTTACTGCCACTCTGGAAATGCCGGTTTCTTCACCGATATCTGAGTAGGAGATACGTGCATTTTCTATAAGTAACTGGATAATCTTCTGATCCAGTTCATCTAAATTATCCAGGTACATAAGTGCCCTCCTGCAAAATAATATACGTCAGCTTTATTCGATTTCCCAACCAGCTTTACGGCACAATCTCAAGCCAGTAACCATCTGGATCTACGATGAAATAAATTCCCATTGCTTCATTTTCGAAGCAAATGCAGCCCATCTCTTTGTGCTTCTTGTGCGCAGCCTCGTAATCCTCCGCTTGGAATGCCAGGTGGAATTCGCATTCACCCAGATTATATGGCTGTGGATGATCCTTAAGCCAGGTAAGTTCCAGCTCAAAATCACTTACATCGTTGCTCAGATACACGATGATAAAATCATCGGTAGTCTTTCTTCTTACCTCGTGCAGATCAAGGGCCTCATTGTAAAATTTAATAGATCGGTCCAGGTCTGACACATTATAGTTTTCGTGAATCATCTTAAATTTCATACTTCTTCTCCTTTTGTACATTCTGTGTTTTTAATGCGTGACTTATATTGCGGATATTCAGTAATAAACCGCTTAATTACATTGGCATCATTCCAGTAATGCATTGGAAAAATGACATTGCAATCTACATTTTTAAGGAAATACAGGATCCCGTCAGCATAGTGATCTTCCTGTCTCGGATCTAAGGGAACAAATGCAGCATCAAAATGTATACCCTTAATTTTCCTGATCTCTGCACGATATGCAGAAGTAAGTCTCTGGTTGTCAGCTTTCAGCTCACCATCCCAGTACCAGTCGTTTAAGTCGCCGGCATGATAAATGGTGCCTTCCTTTGTTTTGACAATGAATGCGACACCACTATCGTTAGACAGCAAGGTATCAACTTCAGTACCATTATCCAGATTATAAGTCTGATCATGATAAACATATGTGATCTTCAGATCCGATAAATGATTCCTTTTTCGTATATCATTCGCCAGGACTGCCTGATAAGTCATCCCCATATCATCAAGAATCCCAAAGATTTGTGGGTTAAAATGATCCTTGTGGAAATGACTGCAAAAGACGATTACTTCTTTTTCCTTGTCAAGGTGCGGCAATTCACCCTTGTAATAATCAAAAATATAGTAGCAGTCTCTGGTCTCAATTAAAAATCCACTGTGGTTAATGTAAGTAATTTTCATGATACCTCCCTCATTTCCCGCGTTCTCTTTCGCTATTTCTGACGCAACACGTTGAATGAAAAACTTTTTCCTGTAGCATGTTTGAAAAAAGCTTTCTGCAAAATACAGCCGGATACTATAGACTTGATGATCTTCTGAGCGCCACATAGGATATTAAAAAGTTCGCAAACCAACCTGCTGGTACAGCAAGCCAGACGAATTCAATACCAAAACGCGGTGCAAAAATCAAGGCAACAGACAGGCGAATCGCCAGGTTTACCATGTTTGCAATAAGGAACGGACGCATGATTCCGAGACCACGAAGGACTCCATCGGTTGCCATTTTGATTCCCATAAAAATGAAGAAATAACCAAGCCATCTCATATAATCCCCGGATACCTGATAGGCCAGGGCGGTTCCGTCTTTACCAAGAAACAGCGAGGAAATTTGGGTATGCAGCGTTTCAATAACGATGAAAGCAAGTGCTGCAAAGCACACATCCAGCACCAATGCAGCCTGGTAGCCTTTTTTGATACGCTGAGGTTTGTTTGCGCCGAGATTCTGTGAAACATATGGTGAAACTGCATTACCGATAGATACAAAAATCAGGGAAAAAACATTCTCCACCCGCATCGTCGCCGCATATCCCGCAAGCGCCTGTGTGCCGAAAGGATTTACAACTGCCTGCACGATCATCATACCAATAGACACTGTAGACTGCTGGAGAACTGATGGAACCGCAATCTGAAGCATGGAATGCAGCTCCCGCCAGTCAAATCGTTGAAAAGAGCTCTTATATCGTCGCATCCGATATAAGAAAATCAGAAGCGAAAACACGGCGGAAATGCCTTGTGCAATCAAGGTTGCAAGCGCCGCACCAAACACGCCGAGATCAAGACCAGCCACCATCCAAAGATCCATAAAAATATTTAAGACTGACGAGAATATCAGGAGTCCCAGTGGAATTTTTGATTCGCCTATGGAAGTAAACATCGTTGAAAGAATGTTGTACATAAACAAAAAAGGAAAACCCACGAAATAGACCCGCAAATACAGCACTGCATCGTCCAGTATATCGGCAGGGGTTTGTAACGTGCTCATCATCCAATGGGAAAAGCCAAAGCCAAAAATACCAAGGACTATGCTTAGAATTAAAAAGCTAAGCAAGGACGTTGACACAATGGTTTTCATTTTTCCATACTCCCTGGCACCGAAATAACGACTCACGAGCACACCGGCACCCACACCGGCACCCAGTGCCACACAAATGAAAACATTGGTCAGCGCCGCACAGGCACCGACAGCTGCAAGTGCAGAGGAACCCACAAACTGACCGACGATAATAGAGTCAGCCATATTGTATATCTGCTGAAAAAAGCTGCCGAGAATCATCGGCATTGCGAAAACTGTCAGCGCTTTAAGCGGCGCATCTGTGATTAAATACTCATCTTTTGACATTATCATATGCCTCCACAGGTTTCATAATTTCATTTATTCTTTCCTGTCATAAGAATTCATTTGTTCATTCGAAATGTAAGTTTTAAGTTACGTTCCGAAACAATTATATGTGGTTGCAACGAATAAGTCAAGTCGCCGTTTACTCTTAGTTACTGGTCACTCCGTGACCAGTAACACGCTTCGCGATGCACAGAAATCATGCATTCGCA
>OLQC01002563.1_pt1 | contig 11833 bp, 9 predicted proteins | sample 1672471 | NCBI WGS metagenome assembly OLQC01 (sample SAMEA3136689, study PRJEB25190) | human gut metagenome | biome: human gut; feature: human-associated habitat; material: faeces | place: Austria | collected 2013
ACCGGATATTACAGACTCTTTTTACTCCAAAGTTGCCCGTTCTATAGAAAAGGAAGCGGAAACACAAGGCTATTCATTAATGATTTGTAGCTCTGAATCTGAAATAGAAAGAGAAAACAGAATGATCCGGTTATTCAAAGCGAAACAGGTGGATGGAATTATAGTAGCCCCCACAAAAGTTTCTAAAATTGAAATACAGAATCTAGTCAAAGAAGGCTATCCATTAGTCTTATTTGACCGCTACTTTCCTGAGATGCAGACAAACTACATCATTATTGACAATGAAGGCAGTAGCTACGAGTTAGTAAAGAAAATGATCGATAACGGTTCATCTAAAATAGCTATTATTACCACGAATCCTCATCTCCGCACAATGAATATGAGACGAGAAGGGTATGCAAGAGCTTTAATTGAAGCCAACCTACCCGTTGATCCTGATCTATATGGAGAGGTGACCTTTGTTGATTATGAGAAGAATGTTTTCAAGACTCTTGATCAAATATTCAGCAAAGTACCTGATGTAGATGGGTTCTTCTTCACAACCCATATTTTGGCTCTGGAAGCATTCCGTTACTTTTATGAAAAAGGAATCAATATAAATAAAGGATATGAATTGGCTTGTATTCATGGAGTATCAGCATTCCGTGTCTTAGCACCTAATATGAACATCGCAAGAATGCCAATAGAAGAGATCGGTAAGAATGCCGTAAGGATTCTACTTGGCGATATCAAATATCGCTTGGAAAATTCGACCGAAAAAAAAGAAGTAGAAACACTTGTCCTGCCATGTTCATTACCCTAGTCATGATTTTACATTTTTTCTTCAATCACTTAACCGGTTTAGTGAAAATAAATAATGATATCAAATTAACAAATGTAACAATAAAGAAAATAGCCCTCTAATTATTAACATAAAGATACAGAATTATGAAGTTCCAAATTAAAAATGAAAAATACATGCTGGCTCTATTAGGACTTCTAGTATGGGCATGCAGCAGTAACAACATTGATATTGAAAATATGCGATGTGAATATCAAATTTCTCCAATTGGCATTGATTCACCAGCACCGCGTTTTACTTGGAATTACACAACCAATAATGAAGATGCAACAGAGTTTTCTCAAGACAGCTATCAGCTATATATCGCCACCCGGGAACAAGATTTGAGAAACTCATCCGATAATAGCTGGCAATCTGACACTATTTACTCTGACACTCCTCATGCGACCTATCAAGGATCAGAAAAATTGAAATCCAGAACTCGTTATTACTGGCAAGTAATAGCATGGGATAAAACAAAGGAACATAAGATTATCTCTCCTATATCCAGTTTTGAAACAGCTCAACTCAACCAAAGTGACTGGACAGGAGTATGGATTACTGATAATCATGATAAAGATTATACGCCAGCGCCCATGTTGCGCAAGTCGTTTATCGCTCAAGATGATATACAACAAGCAAGATTATATGTAAGTGCCGCTGCATATTATAAAATGACATTAAATGGTAAATCAATAACATCATCACATCTCAATCCGGGTTTTACTCATTATGATAAAAGAAATCTGTATAACACATACGACGTCACTTCACAACTGCTCAAAGGAGAGAACGTACTATCTGCAATACTTGGGAACGGATTCTACAACGAATCGGCCCCTGTAGCAACATGGAGCTATGAGCAAGCCCGCTGGCGTAACCGCCCAAGAATGATCTGCGAAATGGAGATATTATATAAAAATGGAGAAAAGCAAACCATCCATTCAGATTCTACTTGGAAAACGAGTACCGGTCCTTATATACAAAACAATATTTATAGTGGTGATACCTATGATGCATGTCTTGCAATTGCTGGATGGGACAAACCGGGTTTTGATGACTCTAAATGGACAAATGCAATTCAGGTGGCTGCCCCTTCTCCCCTACTAGTATCACAAAACATGCCTGCTATTGAAACGGAACAATTTATCACTCCAATCAATATGCGTTCTTTTGGTGATACAGTCTATGTATACGATTTTGGAGTTAATATGTCAGGGGTCTGTACTCTTTCTATCAATGGCAAGAAAGGCACTAAAGTCAGTATGCAACACGGCGAATTGCTAAAAGATAACGGACGCTTGGAAATGCGCAACTTAGATATTTACTACAAACCATTACCTGGCCTCGCTTTTCAAACAGACACTTATATATTGGACGGAAAACAAGGTACATTCACTCCAGATTTTACATATCATGGATTTCAATATGTAGAAGTTCGTTCAGATCGTCCTGTAAAACTTACTAAAGAGAGCTTAACCGCTCAATTCATACATACGGCTGTTCCTCCTGTTGGTAAATTCAGTTGTTCAAATGAACTATTAAATAAAATATGGAAAGCTGCTAATCAATCATATTTATCAAATCTGATGAGTATCCCGACTGACTGTCCCCAACGAGAGAAAAATGGATGGACTGCCGATGCACACATAACAATGGATTTAGGATTATTAAACTTCGATGGTATTACTTTCTATGAAAAATGGCTGGATGATATGATTGATAATCAAAATGAAGAAGGACGTATATCGGGAATCATTCCTAGTTCCGGATGGGGCTATGATGACTGGATAGGTCCTGTATGGGATGCTGCCATGTTTATCGTGCCAATGGCAATTTACCACTACTATGGAGATACAAGAAGCATCGAAAAACTATGGCCTGTATGCACCAAATACCTTGCCTACCTCGCAGGACGCGAGGACGCGGAAGGAACCGTAACTTACGGAATTGGTGACTGGGTATTCCATAAAACACAAACCCCTACAGAATTCACCACTACCTGCTATTATTATTTAGACAATCTGTATATGGCTAAATTTGCAGAACTCATTGGAAAAGATGGTAGTAGTTATGCTAAGAAAGCAGAAGAATTGAAATTGCTTATCAATCACAAATACTTCGACACATCCAAAGCTATTTATGCCAATGGTTCGCAAGCAGCACAAGGAGTTGCCTTATACCTTGGAATCGTTCCTAAAGAATACGAACAGCAGGTTGCAGATAATCTTTCTACGATGATAAAAGCCAATAAAAACCTGCTCGATTTTGGAGTTTTAGGCAGTAAAACAGTCCTGCGGATGCTTTCCAAATATGGATATGCTGACTTGGCATATCAGATGGCCGCACAAGAAGAAGCTCCATCTTGGGGCAATTGGATAAAACAAGGTTTCACTACACTAGCAGAAACATGGATACTTTCACCTGAATTTAGAGATGCCTCCGTAAATCACATGTTTCTTGGAGACATTAATGCATGGATGTACAATATATTGGCAGGCATTAATTATGATGAACAGAAACCCGGATTCAAACATATTCTTATCCAACCTCATTTCGTAAAAGGTCTTGACTGGGTAAAAGCAGAATATAAATCTGTAAACGGAATCATTCGTTCTGAATGGGAACGTAAAGGAGAACAAGTGATTCTCAAAGTCACGATCCCAGTCAATACGAATGCAACAGTAGAATATAATGGTAAAAAGATAGATTTAAGGTCAGGAAAACATCAACTCACATTTTAATTGAAACAAAAGAAAGGAGGTTTAATAGAGGTATATAAAGAAGCAAAAATGAGACCGTTATGTAATACTATAAAAATATAACACTAGTTACTTTGTCACACCATCAATCAAATCTATTAACAATGAATAAAATCAGTACACTGCTATTTTTGATATTTCTCACTTGTACAAGTGGTGTTTTTGCCGATTCCGGTAGTTCCATCTCCTTAAATGGAACATGGGAACTCTCTTATTGGATGCAACCTGAAGAACCTATAACTTCGCCCAAGGACATGCAACTAGCTGAAGTGAAACATCTATCAGCCCAAGTCCCCGGTAATGTAGAACTAGACCTAATGGCTGCCAACTTAATTAAAGATCCGATGATTGGCAGTAATGTAAATGAATTACGCAAATGGGAAGGCTATCAATGGTGTTATTCCAAATCATTCGTAGCGCCACAACTAAAACCAGGACAACAATATCAACTCTTCTTTGCCGGAATAGACTGTCTGGCCGATATATGGCTGAATGGAAAGCACATTGGCAAAGCAGAAAATATGATGATTGAACATGCTTTTAATGTAACTAAAGAAATAAAAGCAGGAGAAAGCAATCAACTCCAAGTGATACTCCGTTCATCTGTTATTGAAGGACAAAAACATCTGTTAGGGACATTCAGTATTGGAAACTTCCCGTCTGAAGAATCCGTATTCATCAGAAAAGCTCCGCACACCTATGGATGGGACATTCTGCCACGATTAGTCAGTGCAGGTTTGTGGAGAGATGTAGAATTACGCGTATTGAATCCGGCACGTCTCACAGATGTTCACTATATGGTCGCCAATGTAGACACTGCTACCAGAAATGTACGTTTGTATACTGATGTACAAGTAAAACTACCTTTCGAAAAGTTCGACAAAGTGAAAGCCGTATATACATTAAGTCGCCATGGGAAAGAAATATATAAAGGAAGCTCTGTTGTCGTTTCCCCAGCATTCCGATATATAATGGAAATCAAGAATGCTGATTTATGGTGGCCAAGAGGATATGGAGAACCGGCTTTATATGATGCAAAAGTAGAGTTAGTAGATTCTGACGGCACTATTTTATCAACAGATAATAAACGGGTAGGCCTCCGCACGATTCAACTAGACATTACAGACATCAACCTCCCACCGGATCATCCGGGTAAATTCTGTTTCATAGTCAATGGAGAACCTATTTTTATTCACGGAACCAATTGGGTACCCATGGATGCACTCCATAGCCGGGATCATTCTTTCGTAGACGAATCTATCCGCATGGCTGTAGAATTAAACTGCAATATGATACGTTGTTGGGGTGGCAACGTGTATGAAGATCATCATTTCTTTAATTTATGCGATGAAAAGGGCATTATGGTATGGCAGGATTTTACGATGGGATGTACTTTCTATCCTCAACGCAGCTCATTTACACAAGCATTGGAAGAAGAGGCCATTTCCGTTGTATGCAAGTTACGCAATCATCCATCACTCGTTTTATGGTCAGGAAATAATGAAGACGATTGTGCACTGCGCTGGTCTTTGCAACCATTTAATATTAATCCAAATCAGGATGTAGTTAGCCGCAAGGTCCTCCCGGCAGTTATTTATGAGTTTGACCCTACTCGCCCTTATCTTCCCAGCTCTCCTTACTACAGCCAAGCGGTATATGAAAGAGGAAGTGCTGACCAATATTTACCAGAAAACCATTTATGGGGTCCCAGAGGATATTACAAAGACAAATTCTATACGGATGCTACCTGCTGCTTTGTCAGTGAAATCGGCTATCACGGCTGCCCTAATTTAGAAAGTCTCCAGAAAATGATGACAAAAGATGCCGTATATCCCTGGACAAAAAATCATGAATGGAATGATGAATGGGTTACCAAATCTGTTCGTAGATTCCCAGAATGGGGAAAGACATTCGATCGCAATAATCTTATGATTAATCAGGTACGTTTACTTTTTGGTGAAGTTCCCTCCAAACTGGATGATTTTATATTCGCTTCTCAATCCGTACAGGCAGAAGCTATGAAATATTTCATAGAAATGTGGCGTGGAAAGAAGTTTGACGACAAGACTGGTATTGTCTGGTGGAACCTGCGGGATGGATGGCCAGTGATCTCTGATGCGATTGTTGACTACTACAATTCAAAGAAGATGGCATATTATTTCATCAAGAATGTTCAACAGGATGTTTGTGTACTAATCAATGATGCAGAAGGCGGAAATTACCCACTGATAGGAACGAATGACACACGCAACGTACAAAGTGGTAATGTAACGGTAACAGATGCATCCTCGGGACGTAAAATCTATGAGAGCACTTTCCGTATTCCAGCCAATCAAAAGGTCAGAATAGCCTCACTACCGGAAGAAAGCGGTCAAGGAATCTATCTGATCCAATACCAGATCGGTAATCAGAAATTCATGAATCATTACCTATACGGCAAGGCACCTTTCAACTTGAAAGAATACAAGCGGCTGTTACAAAAAACCGGATTATACGCTAAAAAATAATAGTTATGAAAGAGAACTTGTTAGGAATTGACGTAGGAGGCACCAAATGCGCCATCATCTACGGTATCAAAGAAAACGACGAGCTACATATCATCGACAAAAAGAAATTTGATACGACCACAGTCGACGAAACAATAGACAGAATTCTCTGTGAAACCGAAAAGATGATGAACCTCCACCAGCTAACCCCTACTAACACAAAAGCGATTGGAATCTGTTGCGGAGGTCCTCTCAACAGTGAAACAGGCATCGTGATGTCTCCCCCTAACCTACCGGGATGGGACAACATCCCCATTGTGGCAATGGTGGAAAAAAAGACGGGCATTAAAACCAATCTACACAATGATGCCAATGCCTGTGCTTTAGCCGAATGGAAGTTCGGAGCAGGAAAAGGAACTAAGAATATGGTCTTTCTCACATTCGGTACGGGACTGGGAGCAGGATTAATATTAAATGGCAAACTGTATACGGGCACCAATGACAATGCCGGAGAACTGGGACATATCCGCCTGTCGGATTTCGGTCCGATAGGTTACGGTAAAAAGGGCTCTTTTGAGGGATTTGCCAGCGGTGGAGGTATTGCTCAACTCTCCAAAATGTATGTGATGGAGAAATTGCAGACCGGACAGAAAGTTGAATGGTGTACCTTACAGGAACTAGATCAGCTTACTGCCCGAAAAGTGGCTGAAGAAGCTGCCAAAGGTGATAAATTAGCCCAAAGCATATATGAGACGTCTGCTATTTATCTGGGAAAAGGATTATCCATGGTGATCGATATCTTGAATCCGGAAGTCATTGTGATAGGTGGCATCTATACCCGGAATAAAAATATGATGGAACCCATCATGCAAAAGATAATCGATCAGGAAGCATTATCCTGTGCAAACAGAGTATGTAAAGTGAAACCAGCCGCCTTGGGAGAGCAGATAGGAGATTATGCAGCTCTTTCTGTAGCCGCTAACTTAACCGATTAACTATTATGAAAGAGCTTATTGAAACAACACTGGAAGAGGCTCGGCAAACGTTGGAGAGCTTTCTTGAGGAAACAACAACAGTCGGGATTATTTCACAGGCAGCCTCTACCTGCGCCGAAGCATTAAAAGCCGGAAATAAGATTATCAGCTGTGGTAATGGAGGTTCTTTATGTGACGCCACCCACTTTGCAGAAGAACTAACCGGACGTTACCGCAACAACCGCATCCCGCTACCGGCAATTGCAATCAATGACCCGGCTTACATGACCTGTGTGGGAAATGATTTTTCGTTCAACGAGATCTTCTCCCGCTATGTAGAAGCTATGGGATGTAAGGGAGATGTATTATTGGCCATCAGCACAAGCGGACATTCCGAGAACATACTGAAAGCTGCCGTACAAGCACACAACAATGGAATGAAAGTGATAGCGCTGACTTCAAAAGGAGAGAATGAACTGTCACGACTGGCAGACATTGCAGTCTGCGCGCCACGAGCAGCACATTCCGACAGAATACAAGAAATTCACATCAAAGTTATCCACATTCTGATTCAGGCAATTGAGGCAGAATTAGGCTTTGAATAATAACCTACTAAATTTAATCAATATGGCAATGAAAATGACACATATCAGTAAAACTCTATTGAGTATTGTTTGCACACTTTGGGGAATGTCCGCCTGCTCGGATGATTATAACAAATATGACGATTGCCCGGCTTGCAACTATTATCCTGTTGCAGTAGGGAATTCAACAGGAACTCCGGTTCATGCTATCGGTGTCGAGATGGATCCACACTTCTTCTCACAAAACATCACCCGCAATGATGGTTCAAAGGCTGAAGATTGGGAAAATATAGTTGTACAACGGGTAAAGAAAATGAAAGTACAACAATTCCGAATCATGATGCAGCCACAATGGTGGGAACCCTCCAATGACAACAACGATCCTAATGTCGCGGATATGAGCAAATTCACTTTTGATTCGGAAGAAATGCAATCTGTATACAAAGTATTGGATCTGGCCCAGGAGAATAATATCGGAGTGACATTAGTCGTATGGGGAGCCATTACCAATATCGACTTACTATCAGGCATTAACAATGGTCAAAAGCATTTCTTGTGTGATGCACGAAGTTATAACGTTAATCCGGGTTGGATTGCCGGTATAGATAACTATGAAGAATTTGCTGAAAACTTCTCCACAATGGTGAAATACCTGATTGAAGAAAAGCATTATACCTGTATCAATCAAATTACTCCATTCAATGAACCTGACAGTCATATAGCAGGTTACGGCCGCATCATGTGGCAAGGTGATTTTGAAACCATGGGTTGGCAGGACACCTACGCCCCCATGGTGAAAGCACTGGATGCCAAGTTTAAAGCAGATGGAATACGCAGTAAGGTACACTTCAACCTTTCTGACAATACAGACGGTACACCCGGATATATCGCTGCCTGTGTTTCCGCTTTCACAAACGATGAAGCCGACCTGTATAACTCTCATGTATACAAGTTTGACTACAACACCCCTAATTCGACTCTCGTAAATTGGGAACGTCAAAATATAGCTTCTGCAGGAGGTAAAAGACATTTTGTTGGAGAATTCGGTTTTCCTGGATACGGAAGTGCCCGTCAATATGGTATAGACACGTATACGCGAGGGGTACAGATAATCCGCGTTGCTCTGAACTATCTGAATGCCGGTGCTTGCGGAGTAAGCTACTGGAGTCTGATCGATCAATATTATAACCGCAATGCCTCCTATTCGGAAATGCAGCAACTCGGTTTATGGAAATATCTAAAATCCGCTTATACCGAAGACCCAGATGTATATTCCAAAATCAAGGAAGACTACGAGGTACGTCCTCAATACTATGCATATAGTCTGTTGACACGTTTTGTCCGCCAGGGCGACGAAGTATATCCATTGGATCTCGGCGACGAGTTGATAGCCGGAAGTGCTTTTCTCAACACAGAGGGAAAATGGACGTATGTACTTTCCAACGCTACAGACAAAGACAAGATGATACAGTTGGAAAATGATAAAGAAGGTGCCAATGGAGAATACAATGTCTACAAATATATGGAAGGACGCCTACCGGAAGGTGATAATCTTATAGAATCAACAGAAACGGTCAACACGCAAGAGAATAACCTAAAACTTAAATTATCTCGTTCATCAATCAGGGTATTAGTACAAAAATAGAAGTATATACACCCCATTTAGTGGGGATATATATACACCGTATTGGGCATATATATTCACCATGTTAGCCATATATATCCGCCGTGCTGGATATATATGCCCACCAACCAAGTAATTTATCATCAAAAGTACACGAATGAAAAAAGAAATATCCATAGTAAAAATGCTCTCCGTCATGTTCGGATTCTTCGTTATGGGATTTGTTGACATTGTCGGAATAACCACGAGCTATGTGAAGAATGATTTCAGCCATCTCACCGATACGATGGTTAATCTCATCTCTCTATCCTGTTTCTTGTGGTTCCTGGTGCTTTCTATTCCCACCGGAATGTTAATGAATCGCATCGGACGCAAGAAAACCGTATTACTTAGCTTCGCATTCCATGTATTAGCTATGTGCCTTCCACTCGTTGCATATGACTTTACCGCCATATTAATCGCATTTGCCTTGATAGGTATCGGTAACACTCTATTGCAAGTTTCACTCAACCCATTAGTAACGGATGTCGTTGCAAACGATAAGTTGACACTAACGGTGAAGCGTCTTCCTTCTCACAGACACCGGCACAAAGTTTATAACAAGTTCGTTCAATTCCCGGACGGTACTGGCGGACAAAAACAAATTTACCATCTTTTGTAATGGCAATCGTATTTACCCAGTCGGGATACTCAAGAATATAATATTCGGGGATATGGTTACCGTTGGGAAGCAACATATCTTCGCAACGCACAGTCAGCCACGGACGGCGAAATAGATATTTACTACTCACCGTTTTCCAGGCTCTATTCTTTTCTTCCATAAGGTCTGTTTTTTCTTCCGGCAAAAATACAAATTTCCCCCGGGTTATCCTACCTTTCGGTTGCTTGTTTTTATTCGTCTGTGTCGATACAAGTGATCTCTATCCCTTGTATCTGCTCCAGATATTTTTTGGTAGAACTTACCAAAGAACTTCCCATGTAGAATAAAAACAGCAGGCTGATAATAACCATCAATGCGCCAATCATGGCAAAACGACTACGTTGCTCGAAAATACTGCTATTCATAACTCTGCCTCCTCTAAGTTTTTTTGTCCACCACAAAGATAACACGCGAGGGCTACAAAAAAGTTACAAGAATGTTTCAAAAAACTTAAATATTGAAATTCTGTTCGTATCTTTGCACCAACTAACTAACAACCTTTTTATTGCAATATGGCATTTACGAATAATATTATGATTGTCCGGCATAAATTGCTGGCAGACCTCGTTAAACTCTGGAAAAACGACGAATTAGTGGAAAAGATAGACCGGCTCCCGATTGAATTGAGTCCACGAAAATCAAAACCCCTAGGACGGTGTTGCGTACATAAAGAACGCGCAGTGTGGAGGTACAAGACTTTTCCTCTGATGGGACTGGATATGACAGACGAACACGACGAAGTTACCCCGCTTTCCGAATATGCGCTATTGGCATTGAGCCGCCCCGAACCGGACAAGGAAAATATCATGTGCGTCATCGACGAGGCCTGTTCTTCCTGTGTACAGATCAATTATGAAATAACCAACCTTTGTCGCGGATGCGTGGCACGTAGCTGTTACATGAATTGCCCCAAAGATGCGATACGTTTCAAGAAAAACGGTCAGGCAATGATTGACCATGACACATGTGTCAGTTGCGGTATTTGTCACAAGAGTTGTCCTTATCACGCTATTGTATATATTCCCGTGCCTTGTGAAGAGGCTTGCCCGGTAAAAGCTATCAGCAAAGATGAACACGGCATAGAACACATTGATGAGAGCAAGTGTATCTACTGCGGAAAATGCATGAATGCTTGTCCGTTCGGTGCTATCTTCGAAATCTCGCAAACATTCGATGTATTGCAACGCATCCGTAAAGGAGAAAAGATGGTTGCCATCGTTGCTCCGTCTATTCTGGGACAGTTTAAGACTTCTATCGGACAAGTGTACGGTGCTTTCAAAGAAATAGGATTTACGGATGTGATCGAAGTGGCCGAAGGTGCTATGGCAACCACCAGCAATGAAGCACACGAATTACTGGAGAAATTGGAAGAGGGACAGAAATTTATGACTACTTCCTGTTGCCCTTCTTATATCGAACTGGTTGAGAAACATATTCCGGATATGAAACCTTACGTTTCTACCACCGGATCACCGATGTACTACACCGCACGGATTGCCAAAGAGAAGCATCCGGATGCTAAGGTTGTGTTTGTCGGCCCTTGTGTGGCTAAACGCAAAGAAGTACGTCGCGACGAAGCAGTGGATTATATTCTGACGTTTGAAGAAATCGGTTCGATTCTCGACGGACTGGGTATTGAACTGGAACAGGTACAGGAGTTCTCTGTATTACATACGTCTGTTCGCGAAGCACATGGATTTGCACAGGCAGGTGGTGTGATGGGAGCTGTCAAAGCTTATCTGAAAGAAGAAGCGGATAAAATCAATGCAATACAAGTGTCGGACATCAATAAAAAGAATATCGCTCTGCTGCGTGCCTGCGCCAAAACAGGAAAGGCTGCCGGACAGTTTATTGAAGTGATGGCATGCGAAGGAGGATGTATC
>OLQC01002570.1_pt1 | contig 11795 bp, 10 predicted proteins | sample 1672471 | NCBI WGS metagenome assembly OLQC01 (sample SAMEA3136689, study PRJEB25190) | human gut metagenome | biome: human gut; feature: human-associated habitat; material: faeces | place: Austria | collected 2013
AGACTTTTTCGGTTCTTTCGCCCTGTCTCTCGGCGACAGCTTAGCTAATATAACACACTCGATTTCGGTTGTCAACACCTTTTTTCGATTTTTTTCAAAAAACTTTTTTCGTTTTTTGATAGCCTCGAAATCGGCGTCTGACGGGGTTCGCCGGGCGAATGAGCCGCCCCCGATCTCTCACGGGAGCGGCTCATTCGAAATCCCTCTTTTTTCTCAAAAAGAGCGATCTCAGACGGCCCGCGTGACCTTACCGCTGCGGAGGCAGCGGGTGCACGCATAAACGTGCTTCGGGGTACCGTCGACGATGGCCTTGACGCGCTTCACATTGGGTTTCCAAGTGCGGTTGGCGCGGCGGTGGGAATGGCTGACCTTGATGCCGAAAGCGACATCCTTCTCGCAGTATTCACACTTTGCCATACTTGCTGCACCTCCTCATCGAGAAATGTGCTGCCCTTTCGGGGTGCCGGCGACCGGTCTCCCGCGGACAGCTTACTTATAATAGCAGACCGCGCCGCCGAATGCAAGATGAAATTTCATTTTCTTTTAAAAAACTTCTCTTTACTCGGCTGTTGCCAAATCGGGCGGAATTGATTACAATATAATATTATATCACCTATCACCTTGATACGGAGGAACGCTCATGGCTCAGTCCTATTCCGTCAGTCTGGATACCATCGTCCGCGAGCACAATCTGGCCATCGTCAACCGCGCGGTGGACTATGACCGCGTGCAGATTACCACGTGGGAGGTCTCGCGTCCCGGACTGCCGCTCGCCGGGTTTTACGATTACTTTGACGCCACACGCGTACAGATCATTGGCAAGCTCGAGATCACTTATTTAATGGATATGCGTCCTGAGACGCGCAGCCGCAGCATTGAGAAGTTCATCTCCTCCGGGATCCGCTTCTGCATCGTCGCGCACGGCATGGATATCCCGCCCGAGATGCTCTCTTCGGCGCAGCGCCATCAGGTGACGCTGCTCACCACCGAGCACTCCACGAGCGATTTTATGGCAAAGCTCATCGTGAGTCTCAACCGCTGGCTCGCCCCGCGCACCACGATGCACGGCGTGCTGATGGAGGTCCACGGCGAGGGCGTGATGATCACGGGCGAGAGCGGCGTCGGCAAGAGCGAAAACGCCATGGCGCTTCTGAGCCGCGGCCACCGTCTTGTGGCGGACGACGCCATTGAGGTCAAGCGCACCGCGCCGGACACGCTCGTCGGCTCCTCGCCGGAGCTGATCCGGTATTTCATGGAGATCCGCGGCATCGGTCTCATCGACGCGCGGCACATGTTCGGCATCGGCGCGGTGAAGCCTGACCAGGTCATCGACCTTGTCGTGCATTTTGAGCCGTGGGACGAGAACAAGGTCTACGACCGGCTCGGCAACGAGACGCATTTCACGGAGATCCTCGGCGTGAAGATCCCGTACTTTGTCGTACCGGTGCGGCCGGGCCGAAATCTTGCGGCGATCCTCGAGCTTGCGGCAATGAACAACCGCGAGCGCAAAATGGGCTACAACGCCGCGCAGGTGCTCGTGGAGCGCCACGACCGGATGGTGGATGAGGGATGAGAAACGCCGAACTCCGTTCCTTCCTCCGGGAAGCGCGCTCCCGCTGCCCGGAGCTCACGATCCTCGAAAACGAGCCGATGAGCCGCCACTGCTCGTTCCGCATCGGCGGCCCATGCGACGCGCTGCTGCTGCCGTCCTCCGTTTCGGAGGTCGAGACAGTCTGCGCTCTGCTTGCCGAAGCCGGAGAAAAGCCGCTTCTCATCGGCAACGGCACAAATCTTCTCGTAACCGACGCGCCGCTGCACCGCATCGTGCTGCGGCTCGGCGAGGAGTTTTCCCGCATCGAGCCGGTCGGCGATACGGCTCTCCGCGCGGAGAGCGGCGTGACGCTCTCGCGTCTCGCCTCGTTTGCCGCGGCGCGCTCGCTCGCCGGGCTGGAATTTGCTCACGGCATCCCCGGCACGCTCGGCGGCGCGGTATCCATGAACGCAGGCGCCTACGGCGGGGAGATGAAGGATGTCGTCACCTCCGTAACGTATCTCGACGAAGACCTTTCCGTCCGCGAGACGGACGACACCGGTTTTTCTTACCGGCACAGCCGCTTTTCCGATACCGGCTGCATCGTTCTCGGCGCAGAAGTTTCGCTGCACGAGGACGATCCCGACGCCGTCCGTGAGCGGATGCGCTCGCTCGCCGAGCGGCGCAGAAGCTCGCAGCCGCTCGACATGCCGTCCGCCGGCAGCACGTTCAAGCGTCCCGCGGGCGGATACGCCGCGGCGCTCATTGACGAGGCCGGTCTCAAGGGCTGTGCCGTCGGCGGCGCGCAGGTGAGCGAAAAGCACGCGGGCTTCGTCGTCAACCGCGGCGGAGCGAGCTTTGACGATGTGCTCCGGCTCATTGAACACATCCAAAACGAGGTATACCGCGTCTCCGGCATCGAGCTGGAGCCGGAGGTCAAGATCATCCGCGAATAAAGAGATCGCGGGGAAAGATATATTATACTATGGAATTTCTGATCGTCACCGGTCTTTCGGGCGCGGGCAAAACGCAGGCCGCGCACTTTCTGGAGGATCTGGGGTATTACTGCGTAGACAACATGCCCTCGGCGCTTTTGCAGCCGTTCGCGGAATTCTGCATCGCCTCGCAGGGGCGCTTTACCAAGGTCGCCCTCGTCACAGACGTGCGCGCGCACGAGAGCTTTGAACAGCTCTTCCGCGCGCTCGATTCGCTGCGCGCGCTCGACTGCACGTTCCGCATCCTGTTTCTCGAAGCGCCGGAGAGCACGCTCGTCCGCCGCTACAAGGAAACGCGCCGCCGCCACCCGCTCGCGGAGCCGGGCAAAACGGTGCAGGCCGCGCTGCGGGAGGAGATCGCGCTCATGCAGCCGGTGCGCGAGCGTGCCGACTACATTATAAATACGCAGAATCTCACGCTCGCGCAGCTGCACAAAAAGCTCTGCCGCCTGTTCACCGAGACCGGTGAGGCAAAGCTGCCGATCAACGTGGTCGCCTTCGGCTACAAATACGGCATCCCCATCGACGCCGATCTCGTGCTGGACGTTCGTTTTCTGCCGAACCCTTATTATATAGAGGAACTGAAGGATCTCTCCGGGCTCGACCAGCCGGTGTACGACTTTGTCATGCAGCAGCCGGACACAGCAGAATACATGCGCCTGCTCACGGCGTTTATCGATTTTCAGCTCCCGCGCTTCCGGGAAGAGGGCAAGCCGGCGCTCACCGTGGCCGTCGGCTGCACCGGCGGGCGGCACCGGAGCATTTCCGTGGCACGCGCGCTCACGGATCATCTGCTCGAGCGCGGGCAGAACGCGCGGCTCGTCTGCCGCGATCTTGCGAGGGTAAACGAACAATGAAAAAACGCATTTCCCGCCGTCCGGATATGAAAATCGCCGCCATCGGCGGCGGCACCGGACTTTCCACCATGCTGCGCGGTCTGAAGCGCATTTCACCGTCCATCACCGCCATCGTCACCGTGATGGACAACGGCGGCGGCAGCGGCGTGCTCCGGCAGGAGCTCGGTATGCTCCCGCCCGGCGACATCCGCAACTGTCTGCAGGCGCTTGCAAACACCGAGCCGACGATGGAGGCCCTGCTCGCCTATCGGTTTCAGGACGGCGCGCTGCGCGGCCAGAGCTTCGGCAATCTCTTTCTCGCCGCGCTCAACGGTATGTGCGACACGTTCGACGAAGCCGTCGCGCGCATGAGCGAGGTGCTCGCCATCACCGGGCGCGTGCTGCCGGTCACGAACGAGAACGTGCAGCTCCTCGCCGATTTTGACGACGGCGTGACCGTCACGGGCGAATCGCAGATCGCCGAATACAAAAAAGACCTCACGCGGCGCATCGTGCGGGCATATCTCTCGCCGGAGCATCCGGCGGCGCTGCCCGCCTGTCTTGACGCCATCCGGGAGGCCGATCTCATCGTGCTCGGCCCCGGCAGTCTTTATACGAGCGTCATTCCGAACCTTCTCGTCTCCGGCATCCGCGAGGCGATCCACGAATCGGACGCCGTCAAGGTCTATGTTATGAATCTTATGACGCAAAGCGGCGAGACCGCGGGGTATACCGCCGTCGATCACGTCCGCGCGCTCTTCGACCACGGTGGCGAGGGACTGTTCGACTATACGCTTGTAAACAACCTTCCCATCCCGCCCGAAGCGCAGGAGGAATATCTCCGCGAAGGGGCCGTTCCCATCACGGCGGACGAGGAAGCGCTCGCCGCGCTCAGTGTCACGGTCCGGTATGCGCCCGTGGCGCTCTGGCAAAAGGCGCTCGTTCGCCACGATCCCGCCGCGCTCGCCGCGGCGCTGCGCGATCTTTACCGTGAAGCCTCCCCCACCCGCATTTACGGATAAACACACAAAGGGGTTTTTCCCATGTCCTTTTCGTCCGAAGCCAAAAACGAGCTGTGCCATGTTCCGCTCAACCGCACCTGCTGCGCGAGGGCCGAGGCCTGCGGCGTGCTTTTATACTGCCACACGTTCGGCCGGCGGGAGATCCGCATCATCACGGCGAACGACGCCTTTGCCCAGCGTCTGCCGAAGCTCTTCCGGCGCGCGTTCTCGCTCTCGTTCGACCATGTGCCGCCGGAGGGCGCGGCGGGCAAGCGCACATTCCTCATCACAGCGCCGGAAAAGATTCTCTCGATCCTGGAGGTCTTCGGGCAGGAGAGCGCCGTTTCCCACCACATCAACTATGGCATGCTCGAAACCGACTGCTGCCGGCAGAGCTTCTTCCGCGGGGCGTTTCTCGCCGGCGGCAGCGTGACCGATCCGGACAAGCGCTACCATCTCGAGCTGCTCACGAGCCACCCGAGCGTGAGCCGCGAGGCGTTCAATCTCATGCTGGAAATGGGCTTCGCGCCCAAGGACGCCGTGCGCAGCGGCGGATACATCATGTATTTCAAGCAGTCCGAAGCCATTGAGGACGTGCTCACAACGATCGGCGCGCCGCTCGCCGCAATGGGCATCATGCAGGCAAAAATGCAGAAGGACATGCGCAACGCCGTCAACCGCCGCGTCAACTGCGACAGCGCGAACGCCGACAAGATCGTCCTCGCCGCGCAGGAGCAGCTCGACGCCATCCGCGAGCTGGAGCGGAAATACGGGCTCGACACGCTCCCGGATATTTTGCAGGAAACGGCCATGCTGCGCATCGCCAACCCCGAGTCGAGCCTTGCCGATCTTGCGCGGCTCGCCAACCCCCCGGTGTCCAAAAGCTGCATGAGCCACCGGTTAAAGAAGCTATTAGAGTACAAAGGAGACTGATATGGGCTTTGTCCATCTGCACGTGCATACGGAATACTCCCTGCTGGACGGCGCCTGCCGTGTCAAGGAGCTCGCGCGCCGCGCCAAGGAGCTGGGACAGACGGCGCTCGCCGTCACGGACCACGGCGTAATGTACGGTGCGGTCTCTTTTTACCGCGCGTGTCTCGCCGAGGGCATCCGTCCGATCATCGGCTGCGAGGTATACGTTGCGCCGCGCTCCCGCTTTGACCGTGAGCACGGCATCGATAACGAGTATTCCCATCTCATCCTTCTGTGCAAAAACGACGTCGGCTACCGGAATCTCTGCTATCTTGTCTCCTGCGGCTTTACGGACGGGTTTTACGTCAAGCCGCGCATCGACTGGGCGCTGCTGCATGAGCACGCCGAGGGGCTGATCTGTCTTTCCGGCTGTCTCGCGGGCTATCTCTCCCGGCACATCGTCGCGGACGATTACGAGGGCGCAAAGAAAAAGGCGCTTGAGCTGCGCGGGCTGTTCGGCGAGGACTTTTTCCTGGAGATCCAGGATCACGGCATCCCGGACGAGCGCAAGGCCGCGCTCGGGCTGCGCCGCCTCTCGCGTGAAACGGGCATCCCGCTCGTCGTGACGAACGACGCGCATTATATTAATAAGGAAGACGCCCGAAATCAGGATGTTCTGCTCTGCATCCAGACCGGCAAGACCGTGGACGATCCCGACCGGATGAAGTTTTCCTCCCCCGAGCTTTATCTCAAAAGCGAGGAGGAGATGCGCGCGCTCTTCCCCGAAGAGCCGCAGTCCGCGGACGTCACCGAGGAGATCGCCGCGCGCTGCCATTACGATTTTGAGTTCGGCCACTACCACCTGCCGGAATATAAGCTCCCGGAGGGGGAAACGGACAGCTTTGCCTATCTCACGCGCCTCTGCCGCGAAGGGTACGTCCGGCGCTACGGCGAGACCGGCACGAGCGAGATGGAAGCGCAGCTCCGGTATGAGCTTGACATGATCCACCGCATGGGGTTTGTGGACTACTTCCTCATCGTCTGGGACTTTATCAATTACGCTAAGGAGAATCATATCATGGTAGGGCCGGGACGAGGCTCCGCGGCGGGAAGCATCGTCTCCTATACGCTCGGCATCACGGACGTGGACCCGATCCGGTATTCGCTCTTTTTCGAGCGGTTCTTAAACCCCGAGCGCGTGAGCATGCCCGATATCGATATGGACTTCTGCGTGCGCCGCCGCGGCGAGGTCATCGACTACGTTACGCGCAAATACGGCGCGGACCACGTCGCGCAGATCGTCACCTTCGGCACGATGGCCGCGCGCATGGCCATCCGCGACGTCGGCCGCGCGCTGAATCTCAGCTACGCGGAAACGGACGCCGTCGCCAAGCAGGTGCCGAGCGGCCCGGGCGCGCTCAACATGACGCTCGACGAAGCGCTCAAGCTCTCCAAGCCTCTGAAGGACATGTACGAGAGCGACGAGAAGGTCAAAAATCTCATCGACACCGCCCGCGCGCTCGAGGGCATGCCGCGCCACGCCTCGACCCACGCCGCCGGCGTTGTCATCACGCACCGGCCGGTGTACGAATATGTCCCGCTCGCCACGAACGACGGCAACCCCGTCACGCAGTATACGATGACGACGCTCGAGGAGCTGGGGCTGCTGAAAATGGACTTTCTCGGCCTTCGCAATCTCACGGTGCTCGAAGACGCGGCCAAGCTCGTCCGGCGCAGGGAACCGGATTTCTCCATCGACACCATCCCGATGGACGATCCGGCCGTGTTCGACATGCTCGCCGCGGGCAAGACCTCCGGCGTATTCCAGCTTGAATCGGCGGGCATCACGGGCGTATGTGCCGCGCTGCGGCCGAAGTCTCTCGAAGACATCACCGCCGTTATCGCGCTCTACCGCCCCGGCCCGATGGACAGTATCCCGAAATTTCTCGAGTGCAGCCAGCACCCGGAAAAGATCCGCTACAAGCACCCGAAGCTCGAGCCGATCCTCGGCGTCACCTACGGCTGCATGGTCTATCAGGAGCAGGTGCAGCAGGTGTTCCGGGAGCTTGCCGGATACTCGCTCGGCCAGGCGGACGTCATCCGCCGCGCGATGAGCAAGAAAAAGCACGCCGTCATCGACGCCGAGCGCGTCGCCTTCATCCACGGCGACCCAGCGCGGAACATCCCCGGCTGCGTTGCGAACGGCGTGCCGGAGGACGTCGCGGGCAGCATCTATGACGAGATCGTCGATTTTGCCAACTACGCCTTCAACAAAGCGCATGCCGTTTCGTACGCCTTCGTCACCTACCGCACGGCGTACATGAAATGCCACCACCCGCGCGAATATATGGCGGCGCTGCTCACGAGCGTGCTCGATAACAGCACGAAGGTCGCCGAGTATATCGCCGAGTGCCGCGACATGGGCATCAAGCTCCTGCCGCCGGATGTCAACCATTCCGCCGACCGTTTCACGGTCGAGCCCGAGGGCATCCGCTTCGGTCTCGTCGCCATCAAGAACATCGGCCGCGGGCTCATTTTGCGCATGATGCAGGAGCGTGAGCTCAACGGCCCGTTCGTCGACTTTCAGGATTTCTGCCGCCGCATGGACGGCATGGAGATCAATAAGCGTGCGGTCGAGAACCTGATCCGCGCAGGCGCGTTCGATTCGACGGGCGCGAAGCGCTCGCAGCTCATCGCTGTCTACGAAAAGGTGATGGACGGCATCGCCGAGGGCAACCGCACGAACGTGGATGGGCAGATCGACTTTTTCGGCATGGGCGCGGAGACCGCGCAGCAGGCCGCGCTCGTCCTGCCCGACATTCCCGAGTTCACGCCGCAGGAGCTCATGGCGATGGAAAAGGCCACGACAGGGCTTTACCTCACCGGCCATCCGATGGACGCCTACCGCTCGCTCGTCCGCTCGTCCGGTGCGGCCGCCATCGGCCGCGGGATGGAGGACTTTGCGCAGGAGGCAGGGCCGACGACATTCTCCGACGGGCAAAAAATTTCGCTCGCGGGCGTCGTGACCGCGAGCAAGACGAAGATGACAAAGAAAAATACCCTCATGGCCTACGTGACACTCGAAGATGGCACGGGAGCCATCGAAATGCTCTGCTTCACGCGCGCGCTTGAACAGTACGGCAGTTATTTGCAGGAGGGACAGGTCATTTACGTCACGGGTACGCTCTCTGTGCGCGATGAAAAGGCACCGCAGCTCATGTGTGACTTTGCCCGTCCGCTGAACGCCAATTTTTCGACGGGAACGGCAGCGCCTGCGCAGGCGCCGCAGCAGCGGACGGGGCAGACGCTCTATCTGCGCCTGCCGTCGGTTGACGGGCCGGAGATGGCGATCCTCCGCAAAATCCTCTATATGTTCGAGGGAAAAGAGAACAACGTCCGCATCCGCGTGCTTGATACCGGCAAGCTCATCGGCACGACCTGCGACCTGCACACCTCGCTTGTGTGCGACTTGGAAGAGCGCTTCGGCAAGGAAAACGTTGTGGTAAAGTGAAAATCTGCCCATCGCAACGCGAAGTTGCGCGATAGTTGGTGGAGGCAACTGCTGCTTTTCGCTATGATGAGCGCATCAAACGAAAAGGAGAACAACTATGCAGCTCACTCTAATCTTATTCCCAATCGCGCTTGCGATCTACGGCGCGATCATCTACCTCTTCGTGCTGCTCGTCAAGGCACTGCGAAAGTACATCAAGTCCAAAGACGTGCGCAAGGAGAAGAAGGCTGTCTGCCGCTCGCTCGGCGAAGCGCTCAAGGCGCACCGGACGGAAAAACAGATGACGCAGGAGTTCGTCGCCGAGACGCTCGGCGTCAGCCGTCAGGCGGTCAGCAAGTGGGAGAACGGCACGTCCGACCCCAGCACGTCGAATCTCTGCGCGCTCGCGAAGCTCTACGGCATCCCGGTCGAAGAACTGCTGCATGAGACGCAGGAGAAAAGCGAGGATTGAAGCAAAAAAGAGACAGCCGAACGGCTGTCTCTTTTGATACCGTCGAAAAAGTGGCAAAGCCACTTTTTCGAGAAGGATTCGCTGCGCTCTGCGCCTCAGTTGTCCGCTATAAGCGGACAATTCGACGCTCGCTCCGCGCAAAGTGTTTTCTGCCACGCACATGTCGCGGCAGAAAACAGATTTCACAGATTTCACGTCTGCGGATGTGAAACTCTGCGAGGCTCTTTCGACAAGCTGAAAAGAGACAGCCATCAGCTGTCTCTTTTTTGCATATTGATATGTACGTTATTTTCCCTCGTCGGGTTCGGAGAAGAGCGTGTTCAAAACGCCGGTGTAGAGCTGCTCGGGATTTTTCTGGAAGCGCTCGGCGAGATCCTTGGCCATGACATCCTTGGGAACCATCAGTTCCATCTTCAAGATGGGCTGGCTCTCGTCGTCGTTAAACGCGAGCGTGACCGTGTAGGTCCCGTTGCGGCGCGGCGCGATGTCGGACTGGATCTGCGCGCGGCGCTTGAGCTTCTGGTTGAAGATCGTGATGTTCTTGTCGGCGCGCAGGCGCACAGAGTAGGGAAGGCTCGACTCGCAGATCGCGCCGTTGTGCAGGCCCTTTTCCGTGATGGCGTAGAGCCCGTCGTCTGAAAGCGTCAAATGCTGCGACTCGACCAAATTGCTCAGGCATTCGGAAAAGTCAAAAAAGTCGATGCCGTCGTCGCACATCGTCAGCTCCTGCATGGCCTCGAACGGGACCGGCTCGATGAGCCGGGCAGCAACATACAGAATGAGAAATTTGATCTCCAGTTTGTCCTGGATAAAACCGACGCGCCCCATAGCGCACCTCCTCGGGTGAATTTACAGCGATCATAACACAAAATGACTGCCAATACCACAAAAAGTTGTCGGTATCGGTCGGTCAAAAACTATATTTAGTATAGCACACCTTTTTTCGCTTGTATAGGTCTTTTTCAAAATCGGCAAAAACGCAGCACACCCATCTTCGCGTACGGCATAGACTGGGGTGAAAGAAAGGCGCGGTCGCGCCCGACTTTCCAGTACTTAAAATAGGAGGTATTCTTGCTTTATGGCTGATAAAGTAGCAGCAGGCCACGTCGGCGGCGCGAACGGCGCGCGCGAGGCGGTCTGTATTCATACGAAAAAGATCTATTCATCCTGCCGCGACAAGGATTGCATTGAGGATTTGCGCTTTTACCCCACGGCCACGGCGCAGAGCGTTTTGAGCACGGCGCAGGGGCTGCGCGGCGGCAGCGCCGAGCTGATCTACACCTTTGTGGACGTCGAGCCCGTCAACTTTAACCGCGGGTACTACACCGTCGACATGCACTTTTTCTACCGCATCACCTTGCAGGCGCTCAACGGCAGCACGCGCTACACGGAGATCGAGGGTCTTGCGACCTTTGATAAGCGCGTCGTGCTCTTCGGCAGCGAGAGCGGCGCGAAGATCTACTCTTCCATCCCCGAGGCAAACGCTATCGACGCGCCGCTGAACCTGACGGCAAATCTCCCGACCGCGGTGGTCGAGGTCGTCGACCCGATGCTGCTGTGCGCGCACTTTGCCGACAACTGCAACTGCCGCTGCGGCTGTGACCGCGGTACGCTCGGCGGCGTGCCCGCGGGCATTCTGGCAGCATTCGACGAGCCAATCATCTTCGACGAGTCCGCGATCCGCCGCGTGTGCATCTCGCTCGGCCAGTTTTCGACTGTGCGCTTAGAGCGCGACACGCAGCTTCTCATCCCCGTGTACGACTACTGCATTCCGTCCAACGAGTGCACGCTTGTCGGCGGCGACTGCAGCTGCGAGGACCCGTGCAAGGTCTTCGATGCGGTGGAGTTCCCGATGGACGATTTCTTCCCGCCCGCGGCGGCGCCCGGCGGCTGCGGCTGCGCGTGCCCCTGCGGCGAACAGTAAAAATCAAACGCGAAAAAACGGGGAATTTCCCCGTTTTTTCTTTTGCCCGAAATGGGACAAACCGGCATAAGCGTGTCCACCGCCTCATAGATTGGACTAACACCAAAGAAGGGAAGTGGGAACGGTGGAACGTCTGGAACGGATCTATCGCTACGAACAATCGTGCGAGTTTTTACCGCACCGGCTCAAAAGTCTCGCCCTGTCGCTGCCGGACAAGCAGAAAGAGCGCGTCGAGGAGCTGCGCCTTCGCGTGATGCACCCGCTGACGGTGCTGACACTGGAGGGCGAGCTGAACGCCGCGCCGGACGGGCGTGCGTCGCTCGTGACGGCGGAAGACCTCGAACAGATGCTCGGCGCGGTGACGGAGTATTCGCGCTATGCCTGCATCGAAACACTGCGGCAGGGCTTTTTGCCGCTGCGGGGCGGGTTCCGCCTCGGTGTGTGCGGCAGCGCCGTCGTGCGCGACGGCGAGGTGAGCAATCTGAAGGACATTTCGTCGCTCGCGCTGCGCATCGTGTGCGAGCACATCGGGCTCGGGAGCGACGTTGCGCCGCAGCTCTTCAGCGCTGACGGGCGGTTTTTGAGCACGCTCATTCTCTCGCCGCCCGGCGGCGGGAAAACGACGCTGCTGCGT
>OLQC01002573.1_pt1 | contig 11785 bp, 9 predicted proteins | sample 1672471 | NCBI WGS metagenome assembly OLQC01 (sample SAMEA3136689, study PRJEB25190) | human gut metagenome | biome: human gut; feature: human-associated habitat; material: faeces | place: Austria | collected 2013
GTCGGCACAGATCCAGAACCAGTCAGTCTATCTGGTCCACAGCACACCCCGCCCCGGTGCCTTTGAACTGCCGGGCATCCGTGACAGCAAACGGTTCCTTTCGTTCTCGAACGACTCCGCCCTCTGCGCCGACGCCGTGCGCTCCTACACCAAGAACCGGCTGGTCCGGACGCTCAGCCCGTCCGTCAACCTGTTCGTCGGCGACTATGCCGCCAGCAACAATATTGAGGATCTTGCCGACCAGTCGGAAGGCATCCGCCGCATCGCCGTCTGCCGCATGGACGTGGACAATCTGGGGCAGGCCTTTATTGCCGGCTTTGAGCAGCCAGACCAAACCGACCCCGTGCAGCGGATGAAGTACGTCAACCTGTTCCGCGCCGCAGCGTTCTCGCGGCAGATGTCGCTGTTCTTCAAGTACCACATCAACGGCCTGCTGCAGGGGCTTTGCGTCAGCATCGTCTACGCCGGCGGCGACGACGTCTTTCTGGTCGGTGCCTGGAACCACACCCTGCAGGCCGCCCTGCGCATCCAGAAGCACCTGCGCAGCTACACCTGCGGGGCACTGACCATCAGCGCGGGCATCGCAATGTTCAACGAACATTATCCCATCCGCGCCGCAGCTGAACAGACCGCCGCGCTGGAGGACGAAGCCAAAAAGCTGCCCGGCAAGAACGGTGCCGCACTGTTCGACGCCGTGCCCGACCACACCTATTCCTGGGATGTGCTGCAGGACAAAGTGCTGGGCGAAAAACTTGCCTGTCTGGAGCAGTTTTTTGCGCAGGTCCAGAAAAACGATGACGATCACCGCGGCAATTCCATGCTGTACAACCTGACCGACCTGCTGCGCAATACCCGGGAGGACCAGGTCAATTTTGCACGGTGCATCTACCTGCTTGCCCGGCTGCGCCCGGACGAGAAGAAGGCAAGTGAGGCCCTGAAGGACGCCTACCGGACCTTCTCGCACAATGTTCTGGACTGGGCGCGAGACCCGGAACAGCGCCGACAGCTGATCACCGCGATCTACATTTATGTCTATCAGAAACGAGGGAGAGAGTGATATGCCAAAACCGAATCATCCTTCCGGCAAAGGCCCGGCCAAGCCAAAGGCCGCTGCTGCAGAGCCGGTCATTCCGGAAAACTACGTTGATTTTGCGGAACAGTTGATGAAGGAGAATTGCGCCCTGATCACCAAGACCAAGATCCAGAACCTGCTCCGCCTGGCCTGTGACGTTTACAACAACGAGAACCGCCGCACCGAGGAGCGGCTTTTGAAGGAGAGCGTCAATCAGATCAAGCTGCTGCGCATCCGCCTGGCTTACGAATGCGGCCGTGACCCGCAGGTGCGCCAGTTTGTGGAAAGTGCCAACCTGTTTGAGTATCTCGCCAAGCTGTCCTCTGTCGGCACCTGCACACGTCAGGATCTGATTATTACCACTACATGGAAGCCCTCGTCGCCTTCCATCGTTACTACTCTGAATCCAAAACCGGAGAGGAGAATGCATCATGACCGGCAAAATTCTGATCAAGTGTGACCTTGTTGTCCGCACAGGGCTTCACATCGGCGGTTCTTCGTCTTTTTCTGCCATCGGCACCGTGGATAGTCCTGTCATCCGTGACCCGTTCACCGGGCTGCCCATCGTGCCGGGCAGCAGCCTGAAGGGCAAGCTCCGCACGCTGCTTGCCCGCCGCAGCTGTGTCAATGGCGAAACGCTGCCGGATTTTTCCGCAGACGGCGAGGTCCTCCTGCGAATGTTCGGCAGCTCTGAACCGGTCCGCTTTGCGCGGCTGCAGTTTGCGGACGCTTTTCTGCTCAACTACGACCAGCTGAAAGGCGTGGGCGTGACCGAAGTCAAGTCGGAGAACACGATCAACCGCCTTACCTCCAAGGCCAACCCACGCCAGATCGAGCGCGTTGTTGCCGGTTCCCGGTTCGGGGTCAACATCGTTTACAACCTGTCCGACCCCAAAGAGATGGAAGAGGACCTTTCGCTTTTGTCCAAGGCCATGAAGCTGCTCCAGCTGGACTACCTTGGCGGGCACGGCTCCCGCGGCAACGGCCGTGTGAGCTTCCAGAACTTCCAGGTGATCCCTTACCCGGAGACGCTGAACGTTGATCTGGACGGCATCCGCCAAACCTTCAAAACCGAGGTCGAAGAGTATGAACTATTTTCTGCTAAAGCTGGCGTTTGATACGGCAGTCCACTTCGGTGGTTCCGACTCAGCGGTCGGCTCCCAGTCCTCTGCCCTGACCCTGCGCGCCGACACGATTTTTTCGGCCCTGTGCCACACGGCGCTGGAAGTGTACGGCGAGCCCGCGCTGGAGGAGCTTCTCATCTCTGCCGATGCGGACGCCCTGCGCATCAGCGATGCCATGCCCTGGCGGGGGGATTCCTTTTACCTGCCCAAGCCGATCGCCGCATCCACATCCCCTGCCGAGCTTTCCACCGTTAAGCGCAAGGCGGTCAAAAAGCTTGCCTGGATCCCGGTCTCCAAATTCGACCGCTACACCGCCAGCCTGCACACCGGCACCTACCCGCTGGACGAGCTGGACCAGAGCTTTGGCCAGGCCTACGAGCAGACCAAGGCCAGCGTGACCGACGGTGCCGACGCCAAGCCGTACTTTGTCGGCCTGTACCGCCTGCACGCAGGCTGCGGCCTGTATGTTCTGTGTGCCTGTGAGGGCAACGACCAGCTCAAGATGCTGAAGGAGCTCTTCACCCTTCTGGGCCTGAGCGGGATCGGCGGCCGCACCAGCGCCGGTTACGGCCGGTTCCATCTGGACGGCGAGCCCATCTGCCTGAACACCGCCGAGGACGCATCCTTGCGCTGGATGCTGCAGGCGCTGGAGCGCGGCACCGCGCCCTACTTGCTGCTGACCAGCAGTCTGCCCACCGGGGAGGAGATGGACGCCGCATTGGAAGGTGCGGCGTTCCAGCTGGCCCGGCGCGGCGGCTTTGCCTCCACCGAATGGGTGGAGACCCCCGTCAAGAAGCAGACCCAGTATTTTCTCACCGCCGGTTCCGTGCTGCAGCACACCTATCAGGGTGAGCTCTGCGATGTCGGCATCGGGGTCCCGCATCCGGTTTACCGCTATTCCAAACCGCTGTTTATGGGGGTGACACTATGATCCAGCAGGATCACCTGCAGGTCTTTGATCTGACGCTGAAAACGCAGTCTCCTTTGTTCGTTGGCAGCGGCCGTAAGATCGGCAAACGGGAATACATCTATTCCCCGAACCAGGGCTGCGTCAAAATCCTCAACATGGAACTGTTTTTTGACTACATGCTCCGGCACGATCTGGTGCGGCAGTTCGAGAAGTTCATGCTCAGCTCCAACAGCAGTCTGCTGGACTTCTGGACCAGAGACTGTCATCTTGCAGAAGATTGGCTGGAACACCCGAAGCTGATGGGCGACAAGCCATTGGTACAGTATCGCCTGGCCGTGACCGAGGATGTTGCCGGTTACAACGGCACCAAAGAGATCCATCAATTTCAGCGCGACGCCTACGGCCGCGCCTATATTCCCGGCAGCAGCCTGAAAGGCGCGCTGCGCACGGCGTGGCTGGTGCATCTGCTGCTGCACGAGACGCCGGCCCCCGGCAAAAAACGTACTCTGGAAGCGTTTGAGGTCAACCACGATTACGTATTCCCGGAGGGCAGCTATGCCAACAAGCTGCGATCCGGTGCTGCCGCCGACGACATCCTGGACAGCATTTTCCGTGGTGTTCAGGTCTCCGACAGCGCCCCCATCGACAACGACAAGCTGATCCTGACCGGGCGCACCCTGATCTCGCCCCTTTCCGCTGCTCGGGTCGAGGACTTTGACGGTGACGCCAAAGATCTGCCCCTCTATCAGGAATGCGTGCGTCCGGGCGAGACCATCCGCTTCCGGCTGACGCTGGACCAGAGCATTCTCAACCGGTATGCCCATCCCATTACAAAGGATGCCCTGCTGGAAGCCATCGCCGAGTTCAGCCGCTTTTATCAGGATGCTTTCCTGTCGCACTTCCCGCAGGGCCATCCCGTTGCAAACATTCCGGACACCCCACACCTCATCCTTGGCGGCGGCACCGGCTTCCTCTCCAAAACGGTCGGTTACCCTTACCTGAAGGACGATTATGCCGCCGCCCTGAAATGGACCCAGCGCATTCTGCAGACCCAGCACGGTCGTCATGAGGCAGACATCAGCCTTGGCGTTTCGCCGCACCGTGCGCGGTACGTCACCTATGCAGGCAAACGCTACCCGGCCGGGTTCTGCGAGGTGAACATTCTATGATCGAGCAGCTGCAGTTCTCTCTGCGCACAGCAGAGACCCCACGTCTGCCCTCTGCATGGGCCTACCGCATTTATGGCTGGCTGATGGCACAGCTTCCCGCCGATACCGCCGCTCGGCTCCATGAGCAGGGCGAGCACCCGCTGTCGCAGTCCCTGTGCTTTGACGCTGCTGCGCAGACGTCGGTGTGGACGCTGAATCTTCTGGACGAAGCCCTCGCCGCACAGGTGCGGCCGCTGCTTGCGGGCTGCACCACGCTGGAACTGCACGGCGCGCCCCTGCAGATGGAGCCGCTGGGCAGCCACTCGGTGGAAAACGGCCTGCAGCTTCTGCTGGCTGCGCGGGAGGAGCCTGCCAGCCGGACAAGGCTGTGGTTCCGCACCCCCTGCGCCTTCAAGCAGGCGGGACGCTACGCCATCTACCCGCAGGAATTCCTGCTGCTGCAGAGCCTTGTGCTGCACTGGAACACCGCCTTTCCGGATTGCCAGCTGAGCGACCCGGACGCGCTGGACGCTATCCTGCGCGGGCTGCACATCCTGGATTACAGCCTGCACACCGTCTCCTATCCCATCAAGAACACCTGCATCCCGGGCTTTGTGGGCAGCGCTGTCGTGGAGGCCCGGCTGGCCCTGCCGCTGCTGGAACTCTGGAACGCCCTGCTCTCCTTTGCGCCCTACGGCGGCATCGGGATCAAAACCGCCCTTGGCATGGGCGGCGTATCGGTGGAGCCGCTGGTTCTGCCGCAGAAGTTACGATAAATGTGTGTAGCCCTTTCTTCTGGCACAAAATTGTGTTGCACTTAGATCATACCCGCAAGGGGATAACAAAAAACAGCCATCACTTCAGTTGGAAAGTGATGGCTGTTTTTGTTATGACTTTTTGAGCCTTAAAATGCTTTGTTGCTGTCCAGTAGTTCTATGCCCACCGGGGCAGTGGCTTTACACTCTTTCAGTTTGAAGAGGTAGAACGCAACGTCCCCCAACGTCTGCTCAATGGCGCTTGTGCTGAGCGGCAGAAGCCCTGTGTCCTTTTGAAATTTAACCGCGCTGTCCGTGGCGTGGTTGATCTGGTTGCGGTACTGCTGCACGCTCTGGTAGTATACGATTCCCTGCGCCACAGTGTCTTTCCGGGTCAGATCCAACATCAGTTCCCCCTGCTCCACTGCGGCTGTCAGATACTCCTGTGCTTCGGTCAGAGTCGCCACACGGAACAGAGCGTTTCCGTTCGCCTCAGTCTTGTCCTTGGTCAGGCAGAGGTTTACGGTAAAGGGCCGTGCCTCATGGAACAAAGCAGCGCGGCAGAAGTGGTAGTGGAACATTGGGAACACCCAGCTCTTGCCTTTGTTCTGGGGCTGTAGTGCCATGTAATCCAGTGCTTTGCCGGTTGGCTGCAGAAACAAGTGACCACACAAATAGGTGGGCATTTCCTCGCTCAGGAGGGTCAGTCCCTGCTGGTACATCCGGTGGTGGGCACACCACTGCACGAGTGCCGGCAGGCTGTCTGAACGGCTGCCCATGAGGTTTTGGAACTCTGCCTCAAAGCGGTCGTTCATCAGCTCATAGAGCAGGCTGCTCAGCGTTTCCCTCGAGGCAGGGCGCTGTTTGATCTGACGGGCAATGGCCTTGAGGTCGGCCTTGAGCATCTGCACGCGGCAGAGGGCCAGATCATCCGCGAAATGGTCGATCCGGTCAAGCAGGTTCAGGATGTCAGGATCCGTCTCACCGGTCTGTTTCATATATGCTTTCAGTTTCTCGGTCGTACCGGTGGAGAAGAACGCATCCACTGCCGTGATCAGGTCCATCAGGTTGTACAGGCCCGTGCTGTCCCGCACAACGGAACTGTTGCCCTTGAGCTCCGAGTAAAGCACTTTTTTGGTCTGAACCATGCGGATGTCCTTGAGGTAGCGGGCTACAATGAGCAGCAGCGTCGCCGTATCGCGCATTCCGCCGGACAGGTCGATGTAGAGGTTGTCATTCTCGGCCACCTGTTCCAGCACGGCAGAGATCGCACGGGTCTGGTCGGCTTCCTCCATGCTGTCGGGCACAGAGACCGCCACCAGCTGTTCCGGCTGCACGCCAAGCTGTTTCAGGAACTCATCCCTGAAATACTCCAGCGTGGGCACCTTATTGCCGGAGCCGTCTGCCGCCGGGACGGTCGGCTTTGTCCGGACCGTGTCGCTGCACAGGGCCACGATCTTGTCCGGCCGGGATGCAGGGTCCTTCCACAGGGCGCTGACCGCAGCCTCGTTGGTCTGTGTACGCAGGAAGCGTTTTTTGCTGCTCTCCGGGGCAGGCTGTGCAAAATAGGCGCTCATATACAGGAGCGCAATGTTCTTCCCCATGTGTTCAGTTCTCCTTCACAGGCTTTGTGTCCTTGAGGTTCAACATCCCCCGGAACTTTTTGGCGAACTTCTGGTTATGGTAGGAAACCGTTCCCTTGTCCTTGCCCAGATACTCTGCCACGGTTTTGTCCTGCTCCGGGCGGCGTGTTGGCAGCAGCAGGGGATTCACTGCTGCGCTTTCAAGCTCCTTCGGATTTTCCGGGCCTTCGCCGCTGTAAAGCGGTTCCCGCACACAGAAACGTACATAGTCCCGCAGAAGCAGCAGGTCCCAAAGGACGCCGTCTCTCTCCAAGGGGCGCAGGTCGTCGCTGCGGCCAAGGCGTTCCGGCATGTCGGGGGCCTCATTTTTCCGCAGATAGCCCAGAATGCGCGGGGACCAGAACAGTACCATATTGGCACGGGTCTTTTCTTTTTCTTCCAGGCTCATGAGCAGCACAGCCTTGTGCAGGATAGGGAAGATGTCCTCTTTCAGTTCTACCTGCGTTTCAGGAGACGCCCCCTTGTCCACGATCTCGATCCCGGTGCCGTCGTCCCGCTCGGTGTTGATGGACACCAGCGTATCTTTGTTCAGCAGAGCCTCGTGCAGGCTCCGCTGGCCGATCCTGGCAGCCTGTGCGACCGTCTTTTCCAGATGCGGGTCGCCGGTCACCATGGCACTGGTGTAACCCATCCGGTCCATGTAGTCCAACGCCTGACGGACCTTACGGGCGGTCTCCTTGCTAACGTCCATAATGCCCAGGCTCTGCGCCTCTTTCCGGGCATCTTCGGCCTTCAGGTGCCGCATGGCCATCTGCATGTAAGCACAGAAGCTGTCCTTCTCCCGTGTCGGGTCTGGCTGGTATGCCGCCGCAGCCTGGAAAAACGCCATCGAGAGGATGGTGGCATCTTCTGTCGGGAACAGCTCAAAGCACTCGGCCCAGACCCTTTTGTAGGTTTCTTCCAGCTTCGGGTCTACCGCAGCGGCCTCAGCCGGGTCGTCCCCGGCAGGCTCTTCCCGGCCATTCAGCTTTTTCAGCATCGGCTGAAAGAGAGCCTTGCGGGTGGCCACATCCACATCCCAGAGCGGCGATGCATCGATCGTAGCCCGGAGGTTTGCACGTTCCTCGTACATCAAATTCCCCCTCCCTTACTGCTCGGCCTTGTTCTGGCTCATCCACACCAGCTGGTTGTAGACCATCTCGGCGGTCTCCTTGTTGCCGTGGATGCCGCCCACGAGGCCCTGCAGGTGATAAAGCGGCGTAACATCGTGGAGAACAGACTGATTCACGCTCTGGCCGTTGACGCGCCGCATCTCGCCGTAGTAGACACCGCCTACCTCCAGTTCCTCATGGGTCGCTGCTGCACAGGTGAGAGCCGCCAGCTGCACCAGAGGGATGGTCTTGGTACCGTAGGTGATGTCCATGTAGGCGATGCCTTTTTCCGGCAGCACGTCGCACAGGTCGCGGCACAGGCGGATCAGGGTGCTGCAGTCCTGCTCGTCCGGCATGGGCAGCTCCCGGATGTGGTCCTCGGTGAAGCCCATCGCCTGCAGTTCCTCTTTGAGGTAGCCGAAGTTGCGTTGGGTATCGCCGTTCACACTGCGGATGGCGATGATGTGGAAATCGTCGCTTTCCTGCAGCGTGTTGTGCAGGACCTGCAGGATCGGGAAACGGGTCTCGATGTCGCCGGAATTGGCGCTGGAACGGTAGGTGTTCTTGGCGAGGTCGAGACGGCCCTGCAGAGGAATGGTGGTCACGTAGATACGCTTCATAGCGTTTCTCCTTTCGTTTGTGCACGATATACGGTTGGCAGCATGGTTGTGTTGCGCCCAGTATAGCGCACCGGTAAGCGTTCCTGCAATGCACAGATTGTACGAAAAAAAGCGGAAAAGTTTTCGGTCGGTTTTTAGCCGATTTTTCCAACCCAGAGCCTCATAAGGTCTTGGTTATAGACCAGAAACTCCGAGTTATTCCGGAGCCCGGTGAGGTCGTCCTGCGAAAGCACGGGCTTGGTGACCACTTCGCGGTTCTGGCCAAAGCTGAAGCCGCTGCCGCCGTGGTGCCCCATCATGCCGCCTTGGTCGCAGTGGGTGTTGAAGCCGACGGAGTTGGTCACCCGCTCACTCTCGTAGCTGGGCAGGACCTGCAGCAGGGTCTGGGCGTCGCCGCCTGCGGACGAGACGACCAGATATCGCATGGAGCGCAGCAGGCCCTCCGTGGTCAGCCCGCCTGTCCGGCTGGGAACCGCCCGGCTCAGGCTGCTGCAGAGCAGCACATAGTCGCCGCATGCATTCAGGGCATCCAGCAGCTCGGTGCTGGCCGAGAGTCCCTGCCCCAGGCAGAGCAGAATGGTGTGGGTGCCACCCCAGTCTGCCATCTGCATCATGCCCATGCCGAACTCGCCGGAATTGATCGTAATCCTGCCGCTGCCCTCCGGAAGCCGGTCCGGGAGCACGGTATCCTGCCACTGGACCGGAAGCCGCAGCAGCGGACTGTCGGTCAGGTCCCGGGCGGTGCCGATGAGCACGAAGGGGCAGCTGCTCTGTCGCTGCAGGGACTCCACCACCGGAAAGATCCGGCCCGGCGGTCCGAAGACCAGCGCCTCCTGCGGCAGGATGCGGGCCTGTGCCAGCAGGCGGGATGCGGTGGTGGTGCCGCCATCCTGGATGTTTTTGCGGCGGGTGTTCTCTGCATCGGCGTGGGTCGTGGGCAGCGTCAGAAGATGCATGCCACGGTTGGAACGGAACAAAGCCATGGGTTTCTCCTTTCTTTGGTCAGCCCCGGAAGCCGTCATAAATGAAGGGATCCTGCGATACTGCGGGCAGGCTCATCACGGCCTGGCCCTGTTTCATGAGCTGGCAAAAGTCGGCGTCTGTCACCACTTTCTGCTCGCAGTCGGTGGTCACGGGCCGGTTGCCCTCGCCCATGTAGCGGTAGATCACGCGGGCGGTGCCGTAGCGGTCTGCGAAGGCTGCACGGGACATTGGGTCCATGACACGCATGGTGATGAGGTTGGGGAACAAGGACATCAGGGTCTTGGCCTCTGCCTCGGAGTAGTGGCGAGTCAGCAGCTGGACGCTTTGTACTGCCGCAATAATACGTGCACCACTGCGCCCATTGTCGCCGGAAGGGTCACGTGCGAAGCTCAGGGCGTCGGTCAGGGCTTCGAGCTTGGGCAGCAGACTGAACTCGTCCAGCAGAAACCACACCTTGTGGTTCAGGGTGGGGCTCATGCTCTGTTGCAGCATCAGATCCAGCAGCAGCCGGAACAGCGGCAGAGCTGTTCTTGCTTTGTCCGGCTCATAGAGGATAAACACCCGCTTGCCGCCCTGACGGATGGCCTGCAGGGCCGAGAACCGGCCGTCGGCTGTGTTGAAGCTGCCAATGAACAGGCGGCTGAGCATGGTGCGTACCTCGCTGAGTACACCCAGCCCCTGGGCTCCGCCGTCCCCGATAAGATCCCGGGCGGCAGAAAAGTAAGTGGGGTACCGCTCTACCAGTTCCTGCCAGCTGCCGTTGGTTCCGGTGCTGGCCCCTTCCTGTGCAAAGACCGTTGTGCGGGTGAGAAACTCGCTCAGCTCTGCGTTGGAGACCGGGATGTTGTTGGTGCGGCCGAAATCCCGCATGAAGCGTGCCGTCTGGTAGAATATCTCCTGCGCTGCCTCCGGGAAGAAGATCTGGGTAGTCTTTTTCTTCTGTTCGGCAAACAGAGCACTGGCGATTTCACGCAGGGTAAGTTCCGGCGTATCGGAGGCATCCAGCTCCCGGAAAAGGTTCCAGCAGCTGGCAGGGTCGGTGGCCGAGACCGAGATCACCGGGTCGCCGGGGCGGCGGCAGCGCAGCACATCCGGCTTGGCCGCAAAGATGACGACGGTGTCCTGCACGCGGTCTGCGTGGGCCAGCACCGGCTGGCGGATCTGCTCTATCAGGGTGGATTTGCCGCTGCCGACGCTGCCCACCAGCATGGTGGGGTACTGCCAGCAGCTGCGGTCGTCCAGCGTCAGGCCGCCAGGCAGGCGTACCACCGGTTCCACGCACGCTGTGGTGGGCGGGACCGTTCGCTGCAGCTGCTGTCCTTCCAAAAGACGTTTCATAGGCTTTGTCCTTTCGTTTCAGGTGTTTCTGTCTTACACTCAGAGAAAGGCTCTGCCGCCGTGCCCGGTTGGAAAAACGGCGCAAAAAATTAAAAAAGCAGAAGAGCCTTTTTCTGCCGCATTCGTGCAAAGCAGAAAAGGCTCTTCTGTTGTGTCCCCTTGCGGGGTGTGAGTTAAATCCAAACGCCTGGTTGTCGTCTTTGTCTACCGGGATGGGCTTCCGTCCCCTTGCGGGGGGTGAGTTAAATCTCGATGACCACCATGTCGTAATCAAAGGGAATGCCTTTACGTCCCCTTGCGGGGTGTGAGTTAAATTCTTAAATTTAGGCAGTAAAGAAAACATAGCTTCATTTTTTACGTCCCCTTGCGGGGTGTGGGTTAAATCGGCAAAACTGTCCATCTCGGAGCCGTCTAGCAGCACCGGAACTGTTCATCCCACCAATTCTGTCATAAAGTATAGCATGCTTTCCGCCAAAATGAAAGTGCTTTTTCGCAAACTGCCTGTGCGGCCCGGTGCGAACCCCCTTTCCGCATGGGCCAAAGCGGCTGGCGCATCGCCACCTTCGCATGCAAAAAAGCACCCCGGCACAGATTGCTCTGTGCCGGGGTGCCCTGCTTATTTGCCGGTCAGCTCTCAGCCTGACCCACTGCCAGAAACTCCGCAGCCTGGGCCGTGGTATCAGCCACGACGTAGGTGCAGCGGTTCTCCGGCTCATTTGCGCTGCGCACGCTCGTCGGCTCGTTGCCCAGACCCAGGCAGGTGATCTGGTCGGCCGGAACGCCGGCCACCACCAGCACGTCACGCACTGCCCGAGCGCGAGCAAGAGACAGTGCCTGTGCGCCCTCCCGGCTGGCGTTGTCCACCTCCGCCGTAGAACCAGCCACAACATAGCTGGTGGAGTCAGCCTTCAGCTGGGCGGCCAGCTCGTTCAGTGCTGAACGAGCTGCGTCCTCGTCAAGGAAAGCTGTGCTGTCGGGCTGAAAGTCCACTTGTTCTGCACTGACCTTAATAAAGGTCGGTGCACCTGCAGGGGCCAGCGGCGTGACCTTATGGCCGTTCTCGGTCAGAGCCTCACCGGACACGATATCGGCGTGGAAGG
>OLQC01002574.1_pt1 | contig 11778 bp, 12 predicted proteins | sample 1672471 | NCBI WGS metagenome assembly OLQC01 (sample SAMEA3136689, study PRJEB25190) | human gut metagenome | biome: human gut; feature: human-associated habitat; material: faeces | place: Austria | collected 2013
TATAAGCGGAACAGCTACAATCTGACTTATGTCCTGAACAATGGAGAAGATAACAAGACTTCAAAAGTCCGCTATGAGGCAGATATTACAAATACTCCGTCGCGGACAGGCTATGCATTTGCAGGCTGGTACACGGACGAAGCACTGACACAGCCGTACGTACAGACGACCATGCCGGCACATGACCTGACACTCTATGCAAAATGGGAAGCCGGAATGAAGACTTATCAGGTGAGACATTATCAACAGTCTATTGGCAATTCAGAGCAGTATGATCTGGCAGAGACAGAAACTGTCACAGCTAAAACAGGAGAACATCTTACGCTGGCAGTAAAAGCGTATGAAGGATTTACAGCACCAAAGCCGGTTAGCTATGATGCGGTAGACGATGGAGAGGTTACGTATGTAGATTACAAATATACGCGTGACCGTCATCAGGTAACGATCCATTACAATAACGGTAATGACAGCGAGACAAAAGAACTTGCATATGGTGAGAATGGGAGGAAAAACCATATCGTGCCGGTTATGTATTTGCAGGCTGGTATACAGACGCAGAGTTTAAAAAAGCATTTGACGGAGTGGTTCCGGCACGTGACATCACACTTTATGCAAAATGGGATGTGCAGAGTGTAAACTACACAATCAAGCATTGTCTGCAAAATGCCAATGATGACGGATATTCGTTGGGAGCACAGGAGAACTTCAATGCCGATACGGATACGGTTGTCACACCGGAAGTAAAGAACTTTGATGGATTTACAGCACCGAAGAAACAGCAGGTGACAGTCGAAGGTGATGGAACAACTACAGTCATTTATCGTTACACAAGAAATGTGCATACGCTGACTCTTAAGAACTACGATGGTAAGACAGATAAGACGGTAGAAGCAAGATATGAGATGTCCATACCGAAGCCGACAAGAGCCGGTTATGCATTTGCAGGCTGGTATACAGATGCAAAATGTACGAAAGAGTACAAAGCGAATATGCCGGATCAGGATCCAAATGCGAAGACCCAGACGGCAGACGATACCGGGGAAAAGCCGACAGGAATCCGGATACCGGGCTATCCGACCATTACGATTGAGGCAGACAAAAAAGACGTGCAGATGAACCTGATGAATCCGGAAGGAAACCCATGTTACTTTACATTTGAAATCGTACTTAACGACACAGATGAGACGATTTACACATCGAAGATGGTGGAGCCGTAAAAAAGAAGACTGGAAGAAGGCGGCGGCCGGAGAGTACGCAGATACGGTGACATTTACTATATCATACGTGGACAAAAGTGAGTAAGGGGGCGTGCATATGAGGAAAAAGACAGAAAATATGGATATCATTGTGGATAAAAAGACTGTCCGCGTTACAACGGCAGTGTTTGTGACAGTGATGACTATGCTGGCTGCAATCGCAGCAATGTTTTTTACGACCATGTCCGTTCTAGCAGCAGATGCAGGAAACTCATCGAATTCCCAGAGCACCATCAGTACAACCGTGCCGGACTCCCATAATATCCGTGTGGAAAAAAGTCACGCAGATGTAGTGATAGAAGGGGAAGAAGATCAGATAGAAGGCAACATAGATAACTTTGTTGTGGATCGTTTTGCCGAGCCGAAGATACGGATCGCACCGGAGGAAGGATGGAAGGTTTCAAAGATATTCCTGAACGGAGAAGACGTTACGGAACAGTTCAAAGACGGATATCTGACACTGGAAGAAGTCTGCGAGGATACGACACTGGTCATTGAGACAGCAGAAGATACCAGCGGCGGCGAAAGCAAAGACCCGGATAAGGATAAAGGAACACCGGGCGGTGGAAATGGACAGGACTCGGGCAAGAAAACTCCGATGAATAAGCTGAAGAACCGGATGGCAGCAGTCACAGGAGATGAAGCAAGACCGATGCTTTATGTGCTGGCAGCAATTGCAGCGGCAGTTGTAATCAGTGTGACGGTTATAAGAAGAAAAAATAAATAACAAAAGGGCATATCGGTACAGATATCCGAGATATTTTATCCCCCTCTCAGGTATAATACATCTGGGAGGGGGAATTGTTTGACAGGATAGTAAAATATATCAGCCATGAGATGGTGAAATCTTGTTTGAAAAGATTACGGAATATGTGGTAAAATAATAAAAACAGATAAGAATTACGAGAGGTAAAAGGGGCGGAATTTTGGAATTTCGTCTTTTTATAAAAAACATGAACAAAAATTTTATCATTTATCTTTGTGCTATTAATATCATTACATTCCTGGCATTTGGCCAGGACAAATGGAAAGCGAAGAATGACGAGTGGCGAACCAGCGAGAAGACTCTTCTTGGGTTTGCATGCATCGGTGGTTCTGTGGGAGCATGGATCGGAATGCATGTATTCCACCATAAGACGAGGAAGAATGAATTCCGATACGGGATTCCGGCGATTTTTGCAGTGCAGGTGATTCTTACACTGATTCGATATTCGGGAATCTTGAGGTGATGAAATATACCATTACAAATGGAAAAAGTTATGGTATATTTTTTCGAAAAGATTCGCTTGTTATCAGGCGCTTACAGTGGTATGATAAGCCTGATATGTAAATATCATAGTAAATTTTATAAAAAAGAAGGGAACAAAAAACGTGACCTACAAAGAAGCAAGGGTATATTTGGACGAGATGTCGAAATACGGAAGTGTACTTGGCTTAGATACGATTCGAGGTCTGTTGCATGAGCTTGGTGATCCACAGGACGATCTTAAGTTCATACATATTGCAGGAACGAATGGCAAGGGCTCTGTGCTTGCGTACACTTCGACTATATTAAGTGAGGCTGGCTACAGAACCGGGCGATATGTTTCTCCGACCGTTATGTCTTATCTGGAGAAAATCCAGGTGGACGGAACATGGATCTCAGAATCGGATTTTGCACAGAGTGTAGAGAAGATAAAGGAAGCGATTGCCAGTCTGAAAGCAAAGGGAGAACCTCTCCCGACGTTATTTGAAGCAGAAACGGCAATGGCTTTTTTGTATTTTCGGAAAATGCATTGCGACATGGTCGTACTTGAGACCGGACTTGGCGGTGAGACGGACGCGACGAATATTGTGAAGAATACCATCTGTGCAGCATTTGCAACCATCAGCGTCGATCATCTTGGTGTGATTGGAGATACGCTGGAGGAGATTGCCCGGACGAAGTCGGGCATTATCAAACCTGGTTGTGCGGTAGTATCCGCGAGACAGACAGACGTTGTGAGAAATGTCCTGAAGAAAAAAGCAGAAGAGAAGAACTGCTCTTATGTAGAGGTGGAGCCAAAGAAAATGGAAATTCTGACGGACAGTTACGATGGAATCACATTTTCTTATAAAGAGTTTGAAAAGATGCATTCAAATCTTGCGGGGCAGTGCCAGAGAGAGAATCTTGCCACAGCGCTTGAGATAGTAAAGCAGTTAAGAACACTTGGATATGAGATCCCGGATGAAGCAGTGCGGGACGGGCTTGCAAAAACCGTGTGGGAAGGCAGATTTACCTGCCTTAGAAAGAATCCGGTTTTTATCATAGACGGAGCGCATAATGAGGATGCTGCGATCAAACTGAGAACATCCATTGAGCGATACTTTAAAGGAAAGGAAATCCAGCTTATTATGGGAGTATTTCAGGATAAGGAGTATGAAAAGATTACAAGTATCCTGTGCCCTCTGGCAAAGAAGGTTTACACTGTAGAACTTCCGAACAAAGCCAGAAGCTTAAGTGCCGGGAAACTTGCGGACTGTGCCAGAAAATATTGCGAAGAAGTAGAAGCAAAAGACAGTATTCAGTCGGCGGTGGAATCAGCGACAGCAGCATGTGGTGCCGGAATGAATAATCAGGTAATCATCGCATGTGGTTCACTTTCTTATCTGGGAGAAGTGAAGCGGATTGTGGAAGAAAATAGAAAAATAGAAAAGAGCGAATAAAAATGATAGATCATGAAAAAGTAGAACAGGCAGTTCGGCTTTTATTAGAAGGAATAGGTGAAGATGTGAACCGGGAGGGGCTTATTGACACCCCGGACCGGATTGCAAGAATGTATGAAGAGATATACGGCGGCATGGAAGAAGATGCAGCAACACATTTGTCCAGGACATTTACAGTAGACAGCAGTGAGATGGTTGTGGAAAAAGATATTACATTTTACTCCACATGCGAACACCACCTGCTGCCATTTTACGGAAAAGTACATATCGGATATATCCCGGATGGAAAAGTCGTAGGACTGAGCAAGCTTGCAAGAACAGTAGAAGTATTTGCAAGAAGACTGCAGCTTCAGGAGCAGTTGACGGGACAGATTGCCGATGCGCTGATGGAGCATATGCAGGCAAAAGGCGCAATCGTGATGATCGAGGCGGAGCATATGTGCATGACTATGCGCGGAATCAAGAAGCCGGGAAGCCAGACAGTGACGCTGGCAAGACGTGGAGTCTTCGAGACAGACCCGGCACTGGAAGAACGATTTTTCCGCATGTTGGAGAGATAGCGATGCTGATGGAAAAGTATATAGAAATGCCGCGCCTCAATGCAGTCTGGAATCATCCACTTTATCAGAAGTATTACCGGGAAAATGAAAAAATTGAGCATGACCGTGAATTTTGTTGTCACCAGATTACACACCTTTTGGATGTAGCGCGGATTGCGTATATTAAGAATCTGGAAGCAGGTCTTGGCATTGATAAGGAGTTAATTTACACAGCAGCAATTTTACATGACATTGGAAAAGCTTTGCAGTACACGGACAAGATTCCTCACGAAATTGCAGGTGAGAAGATCGCAGGCGAGATTTTAGATACACTTTCGGAAAATGATGCATTTTCAGAGACGGAACGGGCATGGATATTAGAAGCTGTGCGCGGACATCGCAGAAAATGTAACGGCATGTCGGAGGTGGCAAGACTATTTTATGAGTGTGACAAGCGTTCCAGAAATTGTTTTGCGTGTCCGGTAAAAGAGCAGTGTAATTGGAGCGAAGAAGAGAAGAATATGGAGATAAAGATATGATTATTGGCGGAAAGAAATTTGACGTAGAGCATGAAACTTATGTTATGGGAATCTTGAATGTAACACCGGATTCCTTTTCTGATGGTGGAAAATATAATGGCATGGATCAGGCAATGGAGCATGCAAGACAGATGGTCGAGGACGGCGCAGACATCATTGATGTAGGAGGCGAGTCTACAAGACCGGGACATATAATGATCACGGATGAGGAAGAAATTGCAAGAGTGACTCCTATCATTGAGAAACTGAAAAAAGAGTTTGATGTGCCAATCTCCATTGATACTTATAAAAGTAAGGTGGCAGAAGCAGCAGTTCAGGCAGGAGCAGATTTTGTGAATGATATCTGGGGTCTGAAATATGACGAGAAGATTGCAGATGTCATCGCAAAACATAACGTTGCCTGCTGCCTGATGCACAACCGTGACAATACAGAATATAGCAATTTCCTGGATGATTTTATGGAGGATATGCGGGAGTGTATACGTCTGGCAAAGGCAGCAGGGATTGCAGATGATAAGATTATTCTGGACCCAGGAGTTGGATTCGGAAAGACTTACGAGATGAATCTGGAGATTATTGACAAATTAGAAATCATGCAGAAGCTCAATTACCCAATCCTTCTTGGAACTTCCAGAAAATCCGTCATTGGTCTGACACTGGATCTGCCAGTCGATCAGCGGGAAGAAGGAACACTCGTGACGACGGTATACGGTGTTCAAAAAGGCAGTGCATTTGTGCGTGTCCATGATGTAAAGAAGAATAAGAGAGCCATTCAGATGGCAAAAGCGCTTATGCGTGACCATGAGGTATAGAGGATGGAATTAGATCAGATTAAAATTGAAGGTCTGGAAATATTCGCAAATCACGGCGTATTTCCAGAAGAAAATGTACTGGGACAGAAGTTCATTGTGTCCGCAACACTTTATACAGACACAAGAAAAGCCGGAAAGACCGATGAGCTGACGGCATCGATCCATTACGGAGAAGTCAGTGCATTTATTACAGAATTTGTAAAATCACATACATACAAATTACTGGAGCGCGTGGCCGAAGAACTGGTAGAAGATATGCTTCAGAAGTTTGACGGGCTTGAAAAAGTAACACTGGAGATCCAGAAACCATGGGCACCGGTAGGACTTCCGCTTAAAACTGTCAGCGTCAGAATCACAAGAAGCTGGCACACGGCTTACATTGCCCTCGGATCTAATATGGGAGACAGCAGACAAATCCTGGACGATGCAGTGTCAGCAATTGACGCGCTTCCTGCAAGCAAAGTGGAAAAAGTCTCCGGATTTATTACAACCCCACCGTACGGTGTGACAGACCAGCCGGATTTTCTGAATGGCTGTCTGAGAATGAAAACTCTTTATTATCCGAAGGAACTCCTTAGAGAACTGAACCGGATTGAAAAGGAAGCCGGAAGAGAGCGAATCATTCACTGGGGACCAAGAACGCTGGATCTGGATATCATTTTCTATGATGATCTGATCAGTCAGGAGGATGACTTATGCATTCCCCATGTTGAAATGCATAAACGTTCTTTTGTACTGGAGCCGTTGGAGGAAATCGCACCATACAAACGGCACCCGGGAAATGGAAAGACAGTACGACAGATGCTGGAAGAGCTTACCGATTCATAAAAGTAAGAGAGAATACGGTGCATGAGAAAAGAAAGACCACGTGCAGACAAAAACAGATAACCAGATATGAAAAGAGGTGGCCTTATGAGTCTGACAGAGAACCATACAATAGCGGAATTATTGTATGAAAATGGAAAGTTAAGCGCAGAACTGGAAGCGGAACGATTTATGCTTGAGCTGATTACAAGTCTCAGCAGTACAGAACTGATCGACGATGGAATCAATAACGTATTATGCAAAGTCGGTGAGTATACATGCGCAGACCGTGCCTATGTATTTGAAATTAATGAAGATTATACAACAACCAATACATATGAATGGTGTAAAGAAGGGGTGACACCACAGATTGATAATCTAAAAGGAATTCCATTCGAGAGTATGCCGAACTGGATACATCTGTTCCTGCAGGGGGAAAATATCCTGATTGAGGAACTGGAAGATATTAAGGCAGAGATGCCTCAGGAATACGGACTTTTAAAGTTCCAGAATGTTCAGACACTGATTGCATTTCCAATTTCTGTCCATGAAAAATTAATGGGTTTTGTGGGCGTAGATAATCCGGATATGAAGAAATCCAGACTGATTCGAAGGCTGCTTTCCCTGTTGGGCTATTATATCGGAGTGGCAGTTGATGCTTACAAGAAAGAATGTACAAAGCTTGAGATGGCATCTATCAAGTCCAGACAGAAATACCGCAGGAATATAGAAGAAATCTTTCGCGGAGCACAGATTGGTATCTGGTCGATTATCAAGCAAGAGGGAAAAGAACCGGTAATGGAGGCCGATGCAAATATGCGTGAGCTTCTGGGGCTGACGAAAGGTACCACAAGTGAAGAATGTTACCGTATATGGAGAGACAATATTCCATCGGAATATACGGAAAAAGTGGACAACTGTGTGAAAAAACTTTGGAAAAAGGATATGCTGACGTCATTTATCCGTGGCACCATCCGACTCGTGGAAAAATCTGGATCCGATGTGGAGGAGTGCGGCCGAAAGATTATGAGGGAATCGGAGTCTGCATACGTGGTTATCATCAGGATGTTACTAAGAACATCGAGCGGGAAATGCGATTTCGAAGTCTAAAAGCTGCAACAAGTGAGATTTATTATGCAATCTATAATATAAATCTGAACACAGATTATATGGAGCAGATTTCTGAACCAAATAAAATGTACAAAATTGCAAATGACAGAGGAATTGCATCTGAAAAGCTGATGGATTTTTGTACATTTCAGATTCATGAAGATTATCAGGAAGAAATGCGAAAGTTCTTTGACTTGTCAACACTGGGGGAACGGTTAAAAGAGAAGAACTTTGTCAGCCGGGAATATCCGAATAAGCAGGGAATCTGGAGACGTGCATTATTTATCGCGCAGGAGAAAGTTCCGACAGAATCCGTAACAGAAGTGTTGTATGTGACGCAGATTATTGATGATTATAAGCAGAAAGAGCTGGCTTATCAGCAAGAGCTGGTTAAGGCATTGAAAGAGGCAAGAATTGCTAATGATGCCAAGGCAGAATTCCTTCGGAAAATGTCCCATGATATCCGGACTCCGATCAATGGCATCATGGGTATGCTGGATATTGAAGAGAAAAACTGGGATGATCCAGAAAGATTAAAAGAATGCCATGAAAAAATGAAAGTGACAGCAGGTAATCTTCTGCATCTTGTAAATGATGTGCTGGATATGAACAAATTGGAGACAAGCAGGCTGGAAGTAGAACATAAGCCATTTGATATCCGGGAAGTACTTAGAGGCTGTTGGACAGATCTGGAATCCCAGGCAGAGAAAATGGGACTGGAGCTGGAAAAGAGTGGAGTGTCAGAAATTGAATGTCCACATGTAGTGGGAAGTCCGATGTATTTCCGGCAGATATTTGCAAATATCCTTAGTAATGCAGTAAAATATAATAAAATCCATGGTAAGATCACACTTCGCGTAGATATGGTATCACGGACAGAAGATGATGTAGTGTATCGATTCTCTGTCTCGGATACTGGAATTGGAATGAGTGAAGAATTTCAGAAACATATTTTTGAAACATTTACACAAGAGGATACAGGAGCGCGTACGGTTTATCGAGGAACCGGTCTTGGTATGGCAATTGCAAAGAAGCTGGTGGACGCTTTAGGCGGCACGATTAAGATAAAGAGTAAAAAGAATGTAGGAAGTACATTTATATTAGTTCTTCCATTTGCAATTGACAAGGATTATGAAAATGCAAGTGTACAGTCAGAGCCGGAGACACCCAATGTGGAAGGTATGCACGTATTGCTTGTAGAAGACAATGAGCTGAATATGGAAATTGCCCGGTATCTTCTGGAAGAAGCAGGAGTACAGGTGATAGCTGCAAAAAATGGGCAGGAGGCATTGAATATCTTTGAACAATCAGGGGAACAGGAGATTGACCTGATTCTGATGGATATTATGATGCCAGTCATGGACGGTCTCGAAGCGACCAGAAGAATCCGTACATGCACTCACCCACGGGGGGCAACTGTACCGATTATTGCAATTTCAGCAAATGCATTTGCTGACGATATTCAGAAAGCAAAAAATGCCGGTATGAATGAGCATCTGGCGAAGCCATTTGAGATGGAGAAGGTGCTTCGTGCGATTTCAAGGTATCACAAGGTGTAGAGTAAAAAAATATAATTGAAGGCTTTTGTACTCAACATCATCTTATGACATATAAAGAGGAGGAAAGAATGATGTATATCACATGTTTAGACGTAGAAGGAGTATTAGTACCGGAAATTTGGATTGCTTTTGCCAAGGCAAGTAATATTCCGGAACTTAAGAAGACAACAAGAGATGAGCCTGATTATGACAAACTTATGAAATGGCGTCTTGGTATTTTAAAGGAGCATGGTCTTGGATTGAAGGAAATTCAAGAGACAATCGCCAAGATTGATCCGCTTCCGGGAGCAAAAGAGTTCTTAGATGAGCTCCGTACATTTAGTCAGGTGATTCTTATCAGTGATACATTTACACAGTTTGCAACACCACTGATGGAGAAATTAGGATGGCCTACATTGTTCTGTAACACACTGGAGGTTGCGGAAGATGGAGAGATTACCGGATTCAAGATGCGTGTAGAACAGTCGAAACTCAGTACAGTCAAAGCACTGCAGTCTATCGGATTTGACACAATCGCAAGTGGAGATTCTTATAATGACCTTGGCATGATTCAGGCTAGTAAAGCTGGATTTTTATTCAGAAGTACCGATAAGATCAAAGCAGACTATCCACAGATCCCAGCATATGAAACATATGATGAACTGTTAAGTGCGATTAAAGAAGCAATGAAATAAATTTATAAGAATACCCGGTTGGTTTTATATATTATTTATCTTATTGCAATAAAAAAGATGCCAGGTTAATCTGCGTGATAAAACACAGATTGCTGGCATCTTATAAAATCAATAAGTATAAATTAAATCCAGATTCTTAATGTATTGATTAATTTCTGTTTTTCCAGATCATTCATCTGAGCTACAAGATGCATAACTTCATTGTCCAGAGCGTTCTCTTTATAAGCAGGCTCCAGAGAACCAACAAGAGAATCCAGTGTTGTATTCATAAGCTTTGCATAGTAGATCAGGATACGAAGAGACATTGCTGTACGATTGTTCTCTACGTTGCTGATATATCCTGGTGTTACGTGCAGGGCATCTGCGACCTCTGCCTGTGTCAGATTCATCTCCTGGCGTAATTTCTTCACGCGGGAGCCAAGGTTTTCTTCAAAATTGCCGTCTTTTTGATTTTTATTCATAATGACCTCCATGATCAAATTTTTTCTTTTAAGTACAATAATAAGTATACTTAGAATTATACTATAAATAATCAAGAAGTGCAACGTTGGAGATTAGTTGTAATCTCATTTTTTGCGCATTAAACCGAATGCCGAGGCATTCTTGAATAGGAAAATAAAACAAATTTCCGGGAAAAGAGGGAGTAATTACTCTTCATGGGTGCTTGCAGCAATCACGACACCGACCATAATCAGAAATGCCCCAATTGCTCCTTGCAGAGATAATTTTTCATGGAGAAAAATATAGGCAAAAATCATAGAAAATACTGGTTCCAGTGCGAAAAGCATGCTGGTATGTTCCGGAGATGTGTATTCTTGAGCAACTGGCTGAACGATAAATCCAAAAGCACTGCAGATTATCGCCAGACCAAGAATTGCACCCCACTGCGCGCCACTGCCTGGAAGTGAGGGAGTCTCAAATAAAAATGTAAAGATCACACCATACAGACCGACAAATCCAAGCTGCCAGATTCCAAGAAGAAAGCTGTCAGTTTCTTTTGTAAAATGATCCATCAGAATAATCTGGATGGTGTAGGAAAATGCACTGAGGATACATAAAATATCTCCAAGATTAATTGTAAAGGTGGAGAGAAATGTAAGCAGGCAGATTCCAAGTAAAGCCAAAAGGACTCCAAGAGTTGTACGTTTGGATGGCAGTTTGTGTTTTAAAAAGCTGTGTACTACCGGTACGAATACAGACACAATACCAACTAGGAATCCAGCATTGGAAGCGGTCGTGTATTTCATTCCTGGAACGAGAAAAGCAAACACACCAAACAGAAGCAGCCCGAGAATACTTCCATATCCAAGAGTGCGCAGGTTCATCTGTTTCATTTTCGGTAAGAAAACCAGTGCAACAGTAATAAATGCAATGCAAAAGCGCAGTGCGATAATAGAGAATGGCGTCATTCCAGTCAACCCGATTTTCATCATCAGATAGGAACTTCCCCATGTCATGGCAACGATGGCAATCAGAATATCGGCCTGTCCCTGTGACAGCCCTTTTTTCGTTGTAGTATTAGCAGTTGCAGATTTTGTTATAGTGTTTTTACGTTCCCCAGACATAATAGACACTCCTTTAACATTCTTGAATTGGTAAATCTCTCAATGAATGATAATACCATTATTCTTATTGTACATGGTTTACGGAAATTTGAAAAGAGTAGATATGAAAGGAGTGTTCTAGACACAGCGAAGCCCCGCGGGTGCGTTCCCGGCGGGGCTTCGTGTGCTGTTATAGTTATATAAAGGAATGAGAGTAAGTGCTTTTCGCACTTCTATGAGGGGTGATAGCTGATGT
>OLQC01002585.1_pt1 | contig 11736 bp, 6 predicted proteins | sample 1672471 | NCBI WGS metagenome assembly OLQC01 (sample SAMEA3136689, study PRJEB25190) | human gut metagenome | biome: human gut; feature: human-associated habitat; material: faeces | place: Austria | collected 2013
TATAGCAGAACTGTAAAATATAAAAGAGGTTGTGCCAACGTTTTGACACAACCTCATGTTATGCTATACTAATATAATACTCAAAACTAGTATTTCTTTGTAAACGTGCAGGTATTTGTATTCATATCCAGCTTGACATGATATATACCGGCTCTGAAATTAGCTCCCGGTCCGAAGTTTTCTGTTTCCTGCCATTGATCTCCGTTCCAATAACCGCCCCGGGCTATTAAATCACCTTCAGACACAATAGTCACGTCAAACGAAGTAATTTCATTATTCCAACCTTTTTTCTTATAGAATCTGAACATAAAGTCATTGTTTAAAAATAGATTGGTTTCAAAAATACGATCCCCGGTCTTCACACAACAGATAAAATCTTTCGGATTTTCCCATCCCCAATTTCCAATGTCATCAGCAAGAAGTCCGCTGATTCTAGGATGCCCGAAGGTAGCCCCAGTGATCCATACAGTTTCGGGAAATTCCGCACCAGTCGTTTTCTCTACATATATAAGTTCCCTATTCTTATTATAGGAGATCTTATACTTGCCATCCGGAGCATTAAACTTGTATTGGCCGTTTTCATTCGTAAAGTATTCCGGTTGAAGCATATAATCCAGATAACTAAAACCTTCAAAATCGACAGTCTGCCCTTTCGTGAGATTCAACTCTACACCGATATAATTGGGATAATCAGATTGAGTCAGCTCTGTACCGTTTATTTTATAAAATTCTTCTCCAAGCTGCCCTTCGTCTACCTTATCAATAAACATACATATATTCTTATTCAGATCTATCCGGACACGGTATACTCCCGGCGTGAAATCCGGTCCGGCTACAAAATCACCGGTAAAATGTCCGCCACCAGTACCACCCGTTGCCGGATCACTATAAAACCAGCCTTTACCTAATAGATTAATAGGATAAGGATTAACAGTGGTGCTAGCCAGTTCACCTCCCCACGGACGTTGCTTATAGAATTTAAACTGGAAATCTTTAACCAGATAAAGAGTTGTTTCAAAAACATTATCCGATATCTTCACGCATTGGAATGCATCACTCGGCAAATTGAAGGTCCATGTGGCAACAGTCACCCGTCCGGCTTGAGGATGCCCGAAATTAGAGCCGCAAACCCATAAACCATCCGGGTAGTTTACTGAACGATTTTCTAAATATATCAGTTTGTTTACCGGATCGTAAAACAGTTTATAGTTTCCGTCCGCCCCTATAAATGTGGCTTTATCCTTTGTTATATCTTCAAAGAAATCCGGTTGAAGCATCTTTCTCACATCACCGAAATTGCCGAAAGTCACTTCATCGCCTTCATGAAGTTCCAAAGCAATACCCAGGTAAGACGAAGCCTCTTCTAATATACCCATTTCATGTCCGTTAACAAGGAAGGTTTGCTCCTGAATATTTTCATCTTTTGCTTCAAAAGCACAAGTATTATTATTCAAATCAAGCGTAATAAGATATACTCCGGGTTGGAACAGCGGTCCAGGGATAAAATCCCCCCCACTCTTTCCTGCAACCAGGAATGGGGTGGTAAGTGTTATATTGTCTTCCGGTAAAGTGGTAATCTCATTATCACCTTCTCCCCAACCTCTATGTTTGAAGAACTTGAATGAGAAGTTATTAGCCAGATATACAGTGAGCTGAAAAACGTTGTCAGCACTTTTATAACAATAAAGCACATTGTTGGCTCCGTCCATACTCCAGCCACTTGTAGTAATCACTCCCGCTTGAGGATGCCCCCAGTTAGCACCACAGAACCATAATCCTTCCGGATAAGTTGCACCGGCTTTTTCTACATACAGAAGTTCATTAACGGGATCATAAAGCACACTATAATCGCCTGTCTCTCCTTTAAAACGAGCTTTATTTTCGGACAAGTATTCAAAGTAATCCGGTGAGAGGATTGATTCTATACCGTCGGTTCCCGAAAATTCGATTTCCTGTCCCTTTTCCAAATGAAGCTTCTTCCCCTGAAAATTGGAGTAAATTTCTTCATCCAACACATTCCCCCCTACGGAAAGAGGAGAGGCAAGTTTCCATTCCGGCCAATTATCCCATTTCTGTACGTCATCGCTACAGGATGCCGCCAACAGAAGCAGAAAAATCGTATATATATAATATTTCATAATACAGTCATATTAAGATTATACATTTATTTTTTATATGCTTTCAACAAAGCCTGATAAACCGTTTCGTTCACCTTCACGATGCAGCCGTGTCGTGCACCCGGTCTGTCCGTACCATCCTTTACATTAGGTCCGGAGAAGGTACGCTCTTTCCACGGTCCGTCCATAGAGGTCGACTGAAACAAATGATACCCATAAGGTTTGGCTGCATAAGATTCCGCATAAATAAACCAACCGCTATGATTCGGCCGTTCGATAAAAATAGGTGCTTCGCGCATCATATCATTCGGAGTGACGGGTGCTCCCGGATTGGTGTAAGGACCGGTCAGATTGGAAGAGGTGGCAATACGGACTGTTTTCCCGGTTTCCGGAGCAACAGCCGGATCGCGTTCATCTTTCAAGATTGCATAATAAACACCGTTTACCTTCCGGATAATGGCATCAATAATAGCCATGTTCTCATCTGCACCAGTGAAGTTGAACAGTTTCTGCGGTTCTGTATACGTCTCAAAATCTTTTGTCAACACATAGAGAGTACGCATACTGTCCCAGTCATCCTTATCCGGATCGTTGCAGGCATGCCAGCTTATAATGTACTGTTCGCTATCCTTGTCATAAAACATTTTGGGTGCTCCCCAATAATAGGTAGTATAGAATCCCTGTGCATTACTACGATTAAAAATCATTTCATCCAACGGGGCAGACGTCCATGTCACCAAATCTTCCGACCGCCACAAAGCCAACGGATTGACTGCTATCATATAAAAAGCCCCATCATGTCCCTGACAAATATCAGGATGCCCAATGTAAGCACTATTGATTATCCGACCTTTATTCAGCGTCTCCCAATTTACACCATCCCGGGAAGCTGCATAATACAGCTTTCCATAATTAGCATTCGTCATGTGAGCAAATAAATATCCGCCATCTGTTTCTACCGGAATTTCTTCTCTGCCTGTTTCTACATCATCCGAGCATGCCCAACTCATTAAAGACAATAATAGACCAATTATATAGTAACTCATACGTTTCATATCTTTATATTCAGTTAATAGGTTTAATTTATATTTTGCTGCGCTTTGCTCTTATCTTCCGCCCAACCCGGACGTTCCCAAGTCTGCTTCAGCTCTTTTCCATAAGAAACCGCCTGTTTGACTGCATAATTAGGGATCGGCATGTACTGATGCGTCGGCATTACTCCCTTCGCCTTATACATTTCCTGCGCATATTTATTAAAACGGATCAAGTCAATTTTACGATTACCTTCATAAAAGAGTTCATGTCCCCGTTCAATCAGGATCGCATCCAGAAAAGCATCTTTGGTATTGGTTGCCACAGCCGGCAAATTTGCCAATCCGGCTCTGTTCCTTACTTGATTTACTGCATTTATAGCAGCCACAGAAGGAACGGTTCCTGTTTTGCGTACTTCTGCCTCTGCATACATCAATAATACATCGGCCCATCTTGCCAAAGGAATATCGGTACCCTGGAAAGTTGTCATGGTTTCCTGCGGAAATTTATTCATAATATATCCATTCCATCTCACCCCCAGATTGTCTTTATTAATGATAACACCATTCTTGTCTTTATAACTAGTCACAATCGTTTTCAAACGACCGTCGTTACTTTCGAAAGCATCATAGTATTTCTTATCCATACTGAAAGCCTGAAACCATCCGCCTCCCATTGGGAAAGGAGCCCCTTTTGCCACATCGGAAGGTAAAGCCCACATCAGGAAAGGATTCGCATTTCCATGTTTCGGGTTACCATCGGCAGCCGGGCTACAACTGACAGCCATAATCATTTCTTTATTGAATTTATTGGCATTCTTGAATAGGTCAACGTATGGGGTACTTCCAGTTCTAAACAAATCATATTTACCTGTATTGAGTTCATTATACATATCAATCGCTCTCTGATAATAACCTTCCATGTGTTCACCCTCGTTCAGACAGTGTTTCATCAGGCAGAAGCGGGCATAGTCACGCGTATAGCGTCCCAAATCCGGAGCCACCTCGGGAGCATTCTTTGCGGCAAACTCCAAGTCATCCGTAATCCATTGAGTCATTTCGTCCAAAGAAGGACGCACGGTATTCGATAACGCTTCCGGATCAATTACTTTTTCAGGGTCCAGGATGACCGGTACAGGACCGTAAACATGTAACAGAAAATACATCATCAATCCACGGCACAGACGCGCTTCTCCAAGCAGATTATTCTTTTTTTCTTCTGTAAGAGCAGTCAGAGGAGCTTTCTCCAAAGTTCCAATGATTTCAGTCATACGGGTTATTTGAGCTGTTTTCGGGAAATGGTTGAGGTTACTGCCATCATCTACATTTCCACGCCAGTAATAAAAGCAATTACTGTAGTCTCCTTTAGTAAATCGTTCCCAGTCTGCACCTACTGTGGTAGCAGATGCACATATATCAGAAGTGGAATCAAACATACGTACCGTTCCTCCCGACTGTATATGAATACCGTGCTGCAAACCGCCTGAACCCATATCATACGTCCAAACCGTAGTGTATGGCAAGTAGCAAATCATCATATAGGAAACATACTCCTGCTCTGTAGAAGGATATTCTCCCTGCAACAAAGCTCCATAAATATAAGGATCAAAATTATTCTCACAACTACCGAATAATAGTTGCAAGGAAACAAGCATCGGTAAAAAAATCTTCTTTTTCATACGACATAATTTGTTAGATTTCATAGCTTGAAGTTTAGAAGGTTAATTTTGCACCTATTGAATAAACTCTCATTTGAGGATATTGCCCTCCGGTCAAATTAGAAGAGGAAGTGTTGATTTCAGGGTCATATCCTTTGTATTTGGTAAAGGTCAAAGGATTCTGAAAGTCGACAAACACACGTATTCCTCTAATATATCCTTTAAATACAGATAACTCTTTGGGACCCAGATTATATCCCAGTGTGATGTTTCTTACACGTATATAAGAGGCATTTTCTCTTGTATAATCAAAGCCCAGATTTTCGGGTAAAGCCACTGATTTACTGATTGCGATACCCGGGAAGCGTCCGTTCGTGTTTGTCTGGGTATTCCAAATGTTATAAGAATAGATACCAACATTGTGCGCATCCACTCCTCTGGAGAGACCTCCGACATCTATACTATTGCCATATGCATCATTCCATTTCTTTACTCCCAATTGACCATACATGAATATATCCAAATCAAAGTTCTTCCATGTAAATGTATTCCCGAAACCAAAATATAATTTAGGTAACGTATTATCCATATAAGAGTCATTCACATCAATGATTCCATCACCATTTTTATCTTCAACAATAGGATATCCCGGCATACAAGCAGCAGGACCTAACGAACGTTGCGATTCGGGCATATTACTCTTATCCACATTGATGATACCGGTCGTTTTATAATAATAGAATGCATTCATCGGTTCATTTTTCCTTTTCTGATATTTTTGATAATCATAGTTGGGCATACGTTCTATCCATACCGCGTTATAATGGGACAGTGTAATTTGAGAGGTCCATTTGAAATCATGTGTTTGAAGATTCAGCGAATTCAAACTCACATCTACTCCGGTACGTTTATAATGTCCTCCATTGATAGGACGTGTTCCGTGCATTCCCAATAATTCAGTCGGTGCTGTACCCAACAAATGGGTTACGTCATTACGGAATACATCTACACTACCCCAGATTCTATCTCTAAGAACGGAAAAATCCAATCCGATATTTTTCATAACCGTCTTTTGCCAGGTTACATCTTCATAGTTGGCACCGGACAATATGTAAGGAATATAGGTAACTGAATTATTATTGAACTGAACATCTTCACGGGTAGTTGTTACAATACCATATAGTGTTGTACCTAAATTGTCACTACCAGTTTCACCATAACTGGCTCTTAGTTTCAACATATTAATCCAAGAGATATTCTTTATAAATGATTCTTCGTTCATTTTCCATGCTAGAGAAACAGATGGAAAGAGAGCATATTTCTTACTGGGAAAGAATTTATCCGTACCGTCACGGCGCAATGAAGCAGATACTACATAGCGACCCAATAAGTCGAAATTTCCTCTGACAAACTGTGACCTCTTTTCATTTTTATATTTATAAGAAGTCGGATAGAAAGGACCGTCTGCCATGCCTACACTGCTTCCCTGTATATGATCATTCGCATTTTCGTATGATATATCCGAACCATCGCCACTATCGAGATAACGTCCCATACCGGCCATCAGATTCATATCCAACAGCTCTCCAAACTTATGTTGAAATGTCAACGTACCTTCGAGAGTGCTTTGTTGCCTTTTTCCATATCCTAAGTTTCCTCTGGATTTACGTTGCAATGCGTAGTAAACATCAGAAGGTATGTATGAATCACGAGAGGTATTTTCCTTGTTCAATCCATACAACACTTTTGCCGAAAGCATATTCTTTATGATATCAACATCCAATGAGAAATTCATGTAATAACCACTTTGCTCGGACTTATCATTAATATCATGCATGGAAACAGGGTTAGGCGTCCGGCTAAATACATTATATTTCCCTTCGGCATCGTATATAGGAAGATAGGAAGGATAGAAAATTGCTCCGAAAAGTGCTCCGGCTCCCTGATCTCCTAAGTTCCCAACATCCCCGCCAACAGTAGAGTTCGTGTAATTATTCTGATTCAAATTGACGATTGTTGTCAGTTTCAAAAAGTTAGTCAGTTGGGAGGTGATATTTGTACGCAAAGAGTAGCGCTCCATATCCGAATTATGAACGGTAGCATCTTCTTTATAGTAGTTAACACCCAGATAATATTTAAACTTTTCAGAACCACCGCTAATCGTCAGATTATGATTGGTCACCGCACCTGTTTTCAGCACTTTGTCCAACCAGTCCGTAGTCGGAGCATTGGCTATTTGTGTCGGTGTAAAGATAGGTGTCCACTTATCATCATAAGCGGTATTTCCATAAGGATACTGACCTTTGTCATATAAATAATTCTCCTTACTGAAAACATTGACCATGTTCATCAATTCGGGACCACTCAATACCTCCAGATAAGGATAATGTTTCTGTATGGAATAACTTCCTTCATACACTATGGTCGGTTTTCCTTCTTTTCCCTTTTTGGTAGTCACCAAAATAACACCATCGGCAGCTCCGATACCATAAATGGCAGCAGAAGCATCTTTCAGGATTTCAATAGATTCAATATCTGCCGGATTGATGGCAGAAAGCGGATTGGTCGTTTGAAGCATACCATCCTTACCGGTCCCCGGAGTACCACTGGTTGTGAAAGGAATACCATCCACAATATAAAGCGGTTCCGTAGATGTAGAGAATGAGTTTGCACCACGGATCTGAATACTTACACCTGCTCCCGGAGCACCATCATTCTGATTAACCTGTACACCAGCAATACGCCCCTGCAAGCTTTGATTGATACTGATCGGATTGGTTTTCATCAACTCATCACTCTTAATACTGGTGACCGATCCCGTTAAATCACTCTTCTTCATCGTACCGTAACCTACAACGACTACTTCATCCAACATTTTAGAGTCATCCTGAAGCTTAATACTTAGCGTCTTCCCGGCAACGGCATCTATCTCCTGGGCCTGCATACCTATATATGAGATAACCAGTTTCTTACCTTTGCCACTGACCTTCAGAGTAAAATCACCGTTTATATCGGTAATCGTTCCGTTACCTGCATTACCCTTTTCTACAACGGATGCACCGATAACACCTTCTCCCGTGGAGTCTGTCACATTACCTTTAACAGTAATCTCTTGTGCAGACAGTCCGATAGGAACCATCAACAGTATAGCCATTAGCCATACAAAACACTTGTTTTTCATTTCTACAGATTTTTGTTTCACATTAATAAAGGATTTAGTTTCACATATTTTTTCCTGTTGCAAAGGTGACAATTTGCGGATAGAGAGAGGAGTAAAAACTATCGGAAAAAGAGGAAAATATCTGTTAGAACAATAAATACAAGGGGGTTACACAAAAAATCCCAGACTTTCACAAGCCCGGGATCTCACATGCAAAAAATGTCAATGTGTTATAGTGCCATTACGATTCATTAACTTAAAGAGCACTCTCAAGTCCTAATGAACCATAACGATTGACCGCACGTACTTTTAAATTTCCTTTCATCACGAATCCTGTTTCGAAAACCGGCTTTTGAGCAAAACCCACCACCTGATCATTATCGAAAATGATATAACCGGCAGCATCGGATACAGCTTTCCAAGTAATCTTCGTTCCTTGTTTTTTCAGATTCAGTCCTCCCTCTACTGTGCCTACCCACAAACTGCCTTCTTTATCTTCATAAATGACATTTACTGGGTTGTCGGACAAGCTTGCGGGATTTTCTTTATCATGTTGGTAATTGTGTATCACCAAGCGTTTCGGAGTCAGTTTATTGATTCCACCACTTTCAGTGCCGAACCAAATGTGTTGCCCGTCTACTCTTATACAATTAATAAAGTTGCTGTTCAATAGGCTGTTACTGGTTGAACTATGAGTAAGGCGTTCGAAGTTATCAGTGATAGGATTGTAGATGTTGGCTCCGCGTAAAGTTCCTGCAATCAACTGTTTATCATCGGTGATGGCAAGATTGGTCAGATAGTTTTGCGATAAAGAATGAGGGTCATTCTGATTATTCTCATACAGTTTTCTTGTATTGTTGCTTTTGTTGTAACGGAACAATCCTATGTGTGTAGCTATCCAGACTTCATTTTCTTTGGCTATCATGTCCTTGAAATATATGCCAGGCCAAAAAGTCAGTTGCTCTGATATAGAACTTTTTTCTAACTGTCCCTGTGGTGTCGGGGTTATTTTATAGATAGTACCATTGATACCGGTCCATATCTTGCCATCTTCGTCGATATCTTTTAATATAAGGTCCGGTTCATCCTGCTCAGGTAAATCTAATGTGGATAATGTATCTATGCCACCTTCGGCATCGAAAGTTATCCGGTGAAGTGCATTGTCGCATTGCAACCAGATGCAACCTTGCGAATCAAGAATGACGATATAGGTGGGGTGATTTATAAACCGGGGTAAAAGTCCTTTAGGGTCATTGGGTATTACAGATTGTAGAGTAGATAAATCGATAATATCTGTGCCTCCTTCGGATACGATCCAAAGACGGTGGAATCTGTCTTCATATACATTGTGGATAAAATTACTCTTGAGCTTGCTGTGAGGAGTGTTGGGATTGAAATGAATGAATTCATAGCCATCATAACGTGACAGTCCGCCTCCGGCAGTGGATATCCACAGAAAGCCACGGGTGTCTTTATAAATGTCATCGATGAAATTGTGAGGTAATCCGTCATCCATGGTGATATAAGAAACGTTGTATCGATCTGCAAAATGTTCTTGTGCCTGTAAGGATACGGACATTATAAAACAACTATATATAATAAGGTATATAAAGGAGTGGGCTTTCATATTGTTTCGTATTATTAAAACAAAGTTAGGAGATTATCCGGTTATTTTAAAATTTAGTGTGTTCTTTTAATCAGAATTGTTGGATTGTCCACCTTAAATATCCATTTGTCCACCTTCCGGTATTCAGCAGGGCGTATTTTTGCAACAGAATTTATTATTTGCTGATATTATGAGAAACTTACTACACGTAGCTGTACTGCTGATGGGCAGCCTGTTTGCTGGTTGCACCTCTTCTGTTTTTGCCCCTATTGATTCACCTAATCCGTGGGCAGATGATTACTCTCCATTATCTTCCATGGAGAATTACCAATTATGGGGAACCTACAACGTGCATGACCCGTCTTGCCATAAGATAGGCGATTATTACTATATGTATTCCACGGATGCTATCTTCCGGGAAAATCGTAAAGAAGCAAAAGAAAAGGGTGTGCCTTTGGGCTTTATTCAGATGCGCCGTTCCAAAGATCTGGTGAATTGGGAATTTCTGGGTTGGGCATTGCCCGAGATTCCGCAGGAAGCGGTAGAGTGGGTACGCTCTCATGCAGGAGGGCATGGGGCGACAAATATCTGGGCACCTTATATCATTCCTTATAATAATAAGTATAGATTGTATTACTGTGTTTCAGCGTTTGGACGAAAGACTTCCTATATCGGATTGGCAGAATCAGATTCGCCCGAAGGTCCTTGGACGTTGGCCGGGTGTGCTGCTAAGACAGATGATACGACAGCCATGAATGCTATTGATCCCACTATTACTGTAGATCCTTCAAATGGTAAGTGGTGGATGCATTACGGTTCATTCTTCGGTGGTCTGTATTGTGTGGAACTGAATCCGGAAACCGGTCTTCCTATGCTGGATGGTGACAGGGGGCATCTGGTAGCCCGTCGCGCCAATTATAAAAAGGATAATCTGGAAGCTCCGGAAATTATCTATAATCCGGATTTGAAAGAATACTATCTGTTTGTATCATACGATCCGTTAATGACAACCTACAATGTACGTGTAGGACGTTCAGACAAAGCGGAAGGACCGTTCATTGATTACTTCGGAAAAGAGCTGAAAGATACGACGAATAACTTTCCTATCCTGACAGCTCCTTACCGTTTCAAGAGCCATCCGGGTTGGGCGGGCACAGCGCATTGTGCTGTATTCACTTCAGATGACGGACAATATTTCATGGCTCATCAGGGACGCTTGTCACCGCAAAACCAGATGATGGATCTCCATGTGCGACAAGTCTTTTTTACTAAAGACGGATGGCCTGTCGTATCGCCTGAACGTTATGCTGGTAGTAATCCCCGGGAGTTCTCTGCGGCAGATTTAGTGGGCGAGTGGGAAATTATCCGTGTACAGGAACCTCTGTATGAACGCAAACTGGAAGCCGGACAGATATTGTGGGGTGAAGGTGAACTGCAAGATGAAGAATGGAACATGTCCCACCTCTTATATCTGGAGAAAGATGGAAAGTTAGGAGAAGATCAAGGAACCTGGGATTTTGCCAAAGAAGACCAATCCTTACAACTGACACTCAATGGAGAAGTGGTGAGGAACCTGATTGTGTTTGCAGGGCACGACTGGGAGAATGAAACGGAAACTGTCCTCTTTACAGGGCTGGATAGCCGTGGGCGCTCCGTATGGGGAAAAAGAACTAAATAACCAATTATAATTTTTATTTTGAAACCATGAAAAGATACACTGGATTATTAGCGGCGCTGACCCTTACCGCAGGTATGGCGCTTCAGGCACAAACCAATGAGTTTGTGATACAAACCAAGAAACTGGGCGCAGAGATTCAGTCTACTATGTATGGGTTGTTCTTTGAGGATATCAACTATGCCGCTGACGGCGGACTTTATGCCGAGTTAGTGAAGAACCGTTCGTTTGAGTTCCCACAACATCTGATGGGATGGAAAACCTTTGGTAATGTAACGCTTCAAGATGACGGTCCTTTTGAAAGGAATCCGCACTATGTCCGTTTGGCTGACCCGGGCCATCCGCATAAGCATACGGGATTGGATAATGAAGGTTTCTTCGGTATCGGTGTAAAAGCAGGAGAGGAGTATCGCTTCTCTGTTTGGGCACGTTTGCCCCAAGGCGGAACATCCGAAAAAATCCGTATTGAACTTGTAGATACTAAATCTA
>OLQC01002594.1_pt1 | contig 11695 bp, 13 predicted proteins | sample 1672471 | NCBI WGS metagenome assembly OLQC01 (sample SAMEA3136689, study PRJEB25190) | human gut metagenome | biome: human gut; feature: human-associated habitat; material: faeces | place: Austria | collected 2013
GTTAATCCTTTCGGATTAACGAGTATTTTAACAAAGCTATGCGAGAAATCAGCAAACGAAAAACTTGTTCGGTTTACTCTCGCTTGCTTATGCAGTCGGGAGTCGAACCCGATATGCCTAAAACGGGACGCCGCCGCGCCTGCCCGCTTTTGCTGCATTGCAGCTCTGTTCGAGTGCTTATTTTATCACGCACAGTGTGCTCGGTTAGAAGAAAAATCAAAATTTAAAAAACAAAATTTTGTGCCGCCATTGAGCTGATAAACCGGCTTTAAATTCAAATAATATTTATGGGCGTCAAAATCAAATTTGTGAGCGGCTTTTCTTTGGCGTTTTTTATTCGTCAAATTCGCCAAAAAGAATTGTTACAAATTTGTAATTTTCGGAAAAACGCAGAAATTGAAAAAAATTTAAAATTGCATAAATTCCACTATTTAGGCGCAATTTGGGGAAATTGACCATATATATTGTTGTTTTTCATCTGAATTTATATGTTACAAAAGGGTATCGAATTATTAAAAGCACTTTATTTTTTGCTCGTGTTCTGCTATAATATGCAAGGTTTATAAGAATATCGCTTACATACGGTGTTTTATATTCCGCTTTTTAATGATAATTATTGTTTTTATATATTTCTATACTAAATACAGTATTCCGGTTTTAAAGAGGGAAGAGCTTTGGAAAATTTCGTTATTAACGGCGGCAAAGAGCTGTTTGGTGAAGTTAATATAAGCGGCGCAAAAAATGCCGCTGTTGCTATCATTCCGGCCGCAATTTTGGCGGATGATGTTGTAAGAATCGAAAACATACCCAATATTTCCGATGTTTCGCTCATTATCAAAATTCTTGATCAAATGGGTGCGGATATAAAGGTTGTAAATAAAGATACTATCGAGATAGACACACGCGTGCTGCAGTGCCGCCCCGTGCCTTATGAATTTGCCTCTCATTTCAGGGCAAGCTATTATCTTATCGGCGCCATGCTCGGCAGATTTAAGAAGGCCGATGTCGCCCTCCCCGGCGGCTGCGATTTCGGCGACAGACCCATCGATCAGCACATTAAGGGCTTCAGAATGCTCGGCGCGGATGTTAATATAGTAAACGGCATGGTAAGTGCTCAGGCGGAAAAGCTTGTTGGCACCTCTATATATATGGATGTTGTTTCCGTCGGCGCCACAATAAATGTTATGCTTGCGGCCGTTCTCGCAAGGGGACTCACTGTTATCGAAAATGCCGCAAAAGAGCCTCATATAGTTGATCTTGCGAATTTCCTTAATTCAATGGGTGCGGATGTTAGGGGAGCAGGCACGGATGTTATTAAAATCCGCGGCGTGGAAAAGCTTCACGGCTGCACTTATTCCGTTATTCCCGATCAAATCGAGGCGGGCACATATATGGTTGCGGCTGCGGCGTGCGGCGGCGATGTGCTTGTTAAAAATGTTATTCCGAAGCATCTTGAATCCATCAGCGCAAAGCTTGAGGAAGCGGGTGCCGAAATAATAGAATATGATGATGCGGTTCGTGTAACGCGCTTTAAGCCGCTCACAAAATGCAATGTTAAAACTATGCCTCATCCCGGCTTTCCGACGGATATGCAGCCGCAAATGGCGGTTTTGCTTGCAATCGCAAAGGGCACTTCAATCCTTTCTGAATCCGTTTGGGATAATCGCTTTCAATATGTGGGCCAGCTTTTAAGAATGGGTGCCAATATTCAGGTGGACGGTAAAATTGCCGTTATCGAGGGCGTGGATCATTTAACCGGCGTTAAGGTTAAGGCCACCGATTTGCGCGCAGGCGCGGCAATGATTATTGCGGGCCTTGTGGCTCAGGGTCAAACCGTGGTTGAAAAAACCCAGTATGTTGACAGAGGCTATGAAAACATAGTTGAAAAGCTTTCCGCTCTCGGCGCGGATATCCGCAGAGTGCCTGCGGATCCGTCGGAAACGGTTGCAAATGCAGGCTGATAAATTTGATTTTTAGGGAGCATGTTTGCTCCCTTTTTTAGTGAAATTATTTATTTTATGAAAGAGTAGATTTATGGCAAAGGTGTGTCAGCTGTTTTCGGGCAGCAGCGGTAATTCAATATATATAGGCACAAATTCGGGCGGCGTGCTTGTTGATATCGGCATTTCGGCAAAAAGGTGCGAGGCGGCGCTTAAAAATTTGGGAATAGACCCTCAAAGCATTAAGGCAGTGCTTGTAACGCATGAGCATAAAGACCATATTTCGGGCGTGCGCGTGTTTGCTTCAAGGTACAAAACACCGGTGTATGCCTCTCCCGCCACGCTTGAAGAAATGCAAAAAAACGGTGCTGTAAACGGAAGCGTCAATTCGTTTGAAATAAACGGTACGCTGGATTTGGGCGATATGTGCGCAGAGGCCTTTCATAATTCGCACGATTCCGTGGATTGCGTGGGATATGAATTTACCGTTTCGGGCGGGCGTAAAATCTCTGTTTGCACCGATACGGGTTATGTTACGGATGACGCAAAGCTTCATGTTACCGGCTCGGATCTTGTTTTTCTTGAATCAAATCACGAAATCTCAATGCTTGAAAACGGCTGTTATCCGTATCCGCTGAAAAAGCGCATTTTGTCCGACAAAGGGCATCTTTCCAACACGGCGGCTGATGCGTTTGCAAAAAATCTGTTGCAAAGCGGCACCACAAGATTTGTTCTTTCCCATTTAAGCCGTGAAAATAATGTGCCGGAAATCGCGCGCCAATCAATGATTGCGGCTCTTTCCGAGCTTGGCGCAAAGGAAGGCGAGGATTATCGCCTTTATGTTTCAAAGCCGGTGAGCGACGGAGGCTTTATTGTGCTATGATGAATGTGAGCGTTATATGCGTGGGCAAGCTTAAAGAAAGCTATCTCAGGGAGGGCTGCTCCGAATATATTAAGCGCCTCGGCGCATTTGCAAAGGTTTCCGTTATTGAGGTGGCGGAGGAACGCTGCGGCGATTCGCCGTCCGCTTCCGAGATTGAAAAGGTGCTTCAAAAAGAGGGCGAGCGGATAATCGCAAAAATTCCTAAGGGCGCGGCGGTTGTGCCGCTGTGCATAGAGGGCAGTGAATTTTCATCGCCTCTGCTGGCGCAAAAAATCGAGCAAATCGGAATGAGTAATTCCTCGGTTGCGTTTATTATCGGCGGCTCGTTCGGGCTTTCGCCGCAGGTGAAGCAGCTCGGCAAAATAAAGCTTTCTTTCGGCAAAATGACCTTGCCGCATCAGCTTGCACGCCTTGTGCTGCTGGAGCAGGTTTACAGGGCTTTTTCGATAAACAACAATTCAAAATATCATAAATAGCGGCGTTTCGGCAAAAAATTTGACTTTGCCGCGCCGCTATATTACAATATCGTTATAATGTTATAAATATTGCGGACGCGGCCTTTTGCTTTAATTATCGCCGAGCTGCAAACGATAAAATAAAGATGAAAAGAGTGACGAAATGGAAATTACGGAAGATCATTCAATGATGAATATGCGCTTTATACGCAAGCTTCCCGTGCCTAAGGAGGTTAAGGAGCTTTATCCCCTCAGCGAAAAAGGCGCTGCGGCAAAGGCTGCAAGGGATGCTGAAATAGCAAAGGTTTTTAAGGGCGAAAGCGATAAGTTTTTGCTTGTTATCGGCCCTTGCTCGGCAGACAGGGAAGAGAGCGTGCTCGATTATGTTCACCGCCTTGCAAGAGTGCAGGAGCAGGTTAAAGATAAAATTATAATCATTCCCAGAATTTACACGGGCAAGCCGCGAACAACCGGCGCGGGCTATAAAGGCATGATGCATCAGCCCGATCCGGACGGTGTTCCGGATATGTATGCCGGGATTCTTGCCGTGCGCTCCATTCATTCAAAGGCGATTGAGGAAACGGGCCTTTCCGCGGCGGATGAAATGCTTTATCCCGCAAATTACAGGTATCTTTCCGATTTGCTTTCCTATGTGGCGGTCGGTGCGCGCAGCGTTGAAAATCAGGATCATCGCCTTGCCGCAAGCGGCATGGATGTGCCCTGCGGAATGAAAAACGGCACGAGCGGCGATTATTCCGTTATGCTCAATGCCATTACGGCGGCGCAAAGCGGCCACACCTTTATTTATCGCGGCTGGGAGGTTGAAACGAAGGGAAATGAGCTTGCCCATGCAATTCTTCGCGGCGGTGTGGATAAGCACGGCATTGCGCACCCGAATTATCATTACGAGGATTTGATTACCCTTTATAATATGTATGCAGCAAAGCCTGATTTTAAAAATCCCGCCGTTATTGTGGACACCAATCATTCAAACAGCGGTAAAAAATATATGGAGCAAATCAGAATCGCAAATGAGGTGCTCCATTCCATGCGCCACAGCGGCGATATCAAGCGCTTTGTTAAGGGCTTTATGATTGAATCTTATATTGAGGACGGCAATCAAAAGATTGAAAACGGCGTTTACGGCAAATCAATCACCGATCCCTGCCTCGGTTGGGATAAAACACGCGATTTGATTTTAAGCATTGCCGATCAGCTTTAATAATCGCGCATATGTTTCAAGGCGCTTTTTTGCGCTTTGCTATGTGCGAATTATGCACGGCGCATTTTTTGCACAGTATCTCTGTGTTGATTTCGCACAAATCGGCGCGTAATAATTTGTTCATAATTACAAAAAAGGCTTCAAACAACATGATTTTGTTTGACAGCCTTTTTCTTTTGTGCTATTATAATAAAAAACACTTTATCGCCTAAAAGCTTTAAAGCGTCAACGCGATAAACAACTAAGGAGAATCTTTATGAAAAAGTCAATTAAGCGAATTATTGCCGTTTGCCTTGCGGTGCTGCTTATTGCGTCTGCATTTGCAGGCTGCTCAAAGAGCGGCGGCTCAAAGAAATACACAGTCGGTATTTGCCAGCTTGTGCAGCACGAAGCTCTCGATGCGGCAACAAAGGGCTTTAAGGAAGCACTTATCGAAAAACTCGGTGCAGACAATGTTGAGTTTAAAGAGCAAAATGCGGGCGGTGATTCGGCAACCTGCTCCACCATCACAAACGGCTTCGTTTCCGAGGGTGTGGATCTTATCTTTGCAAATGCCACTCCTGCGCTTCAGGCGGCAATGCAGTCCACAACCACAATTCCGATCGTGGGAACTTCCATCACGGATTATGCAACCGCGCTTGATATCGATCAAAGCAGCTGGACGGGTAAAACAGGCATAAATGTTACCGGCTCGTCGGACCTTGCTCCGCTTGCGGATCAGGCGGCTATGTTTAAAGAGCTTTGCCCGAACGCAAAAACAATCGGCATCCTTTATTGCTCGGCAGAAGCCAATTCAAAATATCAGGCTGATGTTGTTTCTTCCGAACTCACAAAGCTTGGCTACACCGTTAAGGTTTACACAGTTGCGGACACCAATGAAATCGCTTCCGTAACCACAACGGCTTGCTCAGAGGTTGATGCCATTTATGTTCCCACCGATAACACGCTTGCTTCGGCAACCGCTGCCGTAAATGAAATTGCAGAGCCGGCAGGAATTCCGATTATCGCAGGCGAAGAGGGCATATGCAAAGGCTGCGGCGTTGCAACCCTTTCAATCAGCTATGAAAACCTTGGTCAGGTCGCCGGTGAAATGGCCGCCGATATTCTTCAAAACGGCACAAACCCCGCAGATATGGAAATCAAAACCGCAACAAATCTTACAAAGAAATATGTTGCCGATCGCGCTCAAAAGCTTGGCATCACCATTCCTTCCGATTATGTTGCAATCGATGCATAATCGAATTTTGATAAGCATTAAATAAGTAATTACTAAAAGGCGGTGAGTCTTTACGCTCACCGCTTTTTATGCATACGGAGGAATTTTAATTATGATGTCTTTTCTTTCTGCGCTTCCGGGCGCAGCAGCTCAGGGCATTATCTGGGGCATTATGGCAATCGGTGTTTATATCACCTTTCGCGTTCTTGATATTGCCGATTTAACTGTTGACGGCTCTTTCGGCACAGGCGGAGCCGTTCTTGTTATGTGCACAATAAGCGGAATGAATATTTATCTTGCAATGCTGCTCGCTTTCCTTGCGGGCTTGCCACGGGCATATTCCACACGGTGTTCGGAATCCCGGCAATCCTTGCCGGCATTTTAACACAGCTGGCACTTTATTCAATCAATTTGCGTATTCTCGGCGGCAAAGCCAACCAAACCGTCAGCGCAAGAAATTACAAGCTGATTGTTTCGCTCGGCGAAATCAATAAATCTTTAATCGTTGGGCTTGTTTTTTCGGTTGTTATAATTGCGATTTTATATTGGTTTTTCGGCACGGAGCTTGGCCATTCCATTCGCGCAACGGGTAATAATCAGGCAATGGCGCGTGCAAACGGTATAAACACAAATATAAACAAAATCATCGGCCTTGTGCTTTCAAACGGCCTTGTGGCTCTTGCGGGCGCTTTGCTTTCTCAGTATCAGGGCTTTGCCGATGTAAATATGGGCAGGGGCGCAATCGTTATCGGCCTTGCGGCTGTTATTATCGGCGAGGTTGTGCTCGGCAAAATCTTCAAGAATTTTGCGCTCAGGCTTTTTGCGTGTGTTGTGGGCGGTATCATTTATTATATCGTTATCACTATTGTGCTTCGCCTCGGTCTTAACGCAAACGATCTTAAATTGTTCTCCGCGCTTGTTGTGGCGATGTTCCTCGGCGTTCCGTATTGGAAAAACAAGGTTTCCGCAAAAAAAGTAAAAAGAACCGGAGGTGCCGAAAATGCTTGAAATTAAAAATGTTTATAAAACCTTCAATCCCGGCACGGTTAATGAAAAGCATGCCTTAAACGGCATAAATCTTGTGCTCAACGAAGGCGATTTCGTAACGGTTATCGGCGGCAACGGCGCCGGCAAATCCACAATGCTTAATATGATTGCGGGTGTTTATCCGGTTGATTGCGGCAATATCGTTATAGACGGCAAGGATGTTACAAAGCTGCCCGAATACAAAAGAGCAAAATTTCTCGGCCGTGTGTTCCAGGATCCGATGACGGGCACTGCGGCGGATATGCAGATTTTGGAAAATCTTGCCCTTGCTTCGCGCCGCGGAAAATTCAGAACCCTTGCCCCCGGCGTTTCCAAAAAAGAAAAGGAAGAATATAAAGAGCTTCTTAAATCACTTGATCTCGGCCTTGAAACAAGGCTCACATCAAAGGTTGGCTTGCTTTCGGGCGGTCAAAGGCAGGCGATAACCCTGCTTATGGCAACCCTTAAAAAGCCGAAGCTGCTTTTGCTTGACGAGCATACTGCGGCGCTTGACCCCAAAACGGCGCACAAGGTTTTAAAGCTTACAACGGATATAGTTGCCGAGCATAATTTAACCACTCTTATGATAACGCATAATATGAAGGATGCCATCGCAATAGGCAACAGGCTGATTATGATGAACGAGGGCAAAATCATTTATGATGTTGCCGGCGAGGAAAAGAAAAATCTTACACCTGCCGATTTGCTTGAAAAGTTCAAAATTACAAGCGGCGAAGAGCTGGATAACGACAGAATGATTCTTTCCGAATAGCAGAGCGAAAATCAAATATAAAAAAAGGCGGTTCAATTGAACCGCCTTACAGATTAAGAGCTGCCGGGCTATGCGCCCGGCAGCTCTTAATATTAGTATGCATTATAATGTTATTGCCGTTTGCAAGACCTTCCGAGTTCGATTTCAATTTGCTTTTTCAGTGCGGCAAGCTTGTTTCTGACTGTTGACGACGGCATGTTTTTTATTTTTCCGATTTCTCTGCTCGACCATCCATAGCTTTTAAGCATCACTATTTCTCGGTCGGATTCGCTCATCTTTAAAATTATCTGCTGAATTTCAACCGAAGTAATGTCGTCTGACACCTCGAGGCATTTTATGTTTTCGAGTTCCTCAAGCGATTCGGCAAAATTGTTTTTCCGAAGCCTGTCCGCAAGCACGTTTTTAGCAATTTTAAAAATCAGGGACTTTTCTTTTTTGATATAACCGAGCGCGGGCAAATAACCCCACAGCTTCATAAAAGTAATTTGAGCCAAATCCTCTGCTTCGCTGCTGTTAAATCGTTTGGAAAAATACGAAACTATGCTTTTATAATATTTTTCATAAATTTGGTTAAACAGTTCAATATTATTCATTTTTTTCTGTGATTTTATTGCCTGCGATTGAGTTGGCTTTAACATAACCCGAAATATTCTTATTGCATTCCACTTTATTGCCTGCCGCAAAGGTTATCTTTTTATCTGTGAGCATTTGCTCGGTCACATCATTTTTAATATCAATAATATTGCCCGCGACTACACATGTGTTATTATCAAAATTCCTTACTGTGTCGCTGTCGATTTCAACAACATTCATATAAGCTTTGATTGTGACTTCATCGTCTAATTCAACACTTCTGCCGTTCAGCAGCGATATATTATACTGCGACATTTTCCTTTTGAAAATAATTCCGTTTACGCATAAATCGGGAATCTTTTTAACGGTTTCAAGAACAGCTATACCATTGATAACATAAATGCAATCGTCCGTAACATTACTGTCGTTTAAAGTTACGACACCGTTTAAAACGCTGTGCTTGTGAGCGTCGGTCTCGATTATTTGAGCCACATTTTGAATTTTTATGTTTGCATATACATTTTTCCATTCTTCACTCGCATTTTTCGAGATAAGAATTATTGCACAACCGTCAATTTTCTTTATTCTCCTCAATGCCTCGGCAGTGAAATTTTGCAAATCGAGGACTGCAATGTTTTTTATGGTTTTTCTTAACATAAGTATTCTCCTTAAAAAATTTTGAAACACACTTCATTTATTAAGACGAATTTAAAACAAAAACTGTTCGTATTATTTTAAATTATTTTTACCGCCGATTATATATGCTGAAGTTATACAAGGCAAAACGAGCATTCATGCAGCACCGTCGGCGAATCGGATTAAAACGATTTTATCTGTAATTTAAAATTCCGTTAAAAGCCGTTGAAGCGCATTTCACTTATTAAGACGAAATATAAACGCGAACTGTCCGCAGTTTTCATTTTTGCAAGTAAAACAAACACAGTTAATTTAATATAAGCCAAGACCTCCGGATTATTAGCCGGAGGCCTTGATTTAAACGGATTTATTTTGCAAGTATTTCGCCGTGGCTGTTTGCCGGTGCAGATTATCGTATCGGCAGGGTGACTGTTATTTGTTAAAACGATAGCCTTTGCCCCAAACTGTGTGAATGAAATCAAGCTTGGGGTCTATTTCTTTTATTTTATCCCTGATTCGGTTTACATGAACCGTAATTGTGGAGGTTTCGCCTATGGAATCATAGTGCCAAATTTCGTCAAAAAGCTTTTCTTTGCTGTAAACCGTGTCCGGGCTTGCGGCAAGAAAATAAAGCAAATCAAATTCTTTGTTTGTAAGAGCCAATTCCGTGTCATCCACAAAGGCACGCCTTGCTTTGCCGTCCAGCTTAAGGCCGCTGATTTCGATTGTTTCGCATTTGTCGCCAACATCCTCGGATTTTGAAGTAAGCCTTTCATATCTGTTTATGTGCGCAATAACCCTAGCCACAAGCTCGCCCGGGGAAAACGGCTTAACTATGTAATCGTCCGCGCCGAAGCCGAGCCCTTTGATTTTGTCAATGTCATCGCGCTTGGCGCTTACCATTATAATCGGAATGTCTTTTTTTTCTCTCAGCTTTGTGCAAACCTTAAGTCCATCCATTCCGGGCAGCATAATATCAAGCAGCACCAAATCAAAATCCTCATTCAGCGCAAGCGATAAGCCGTTTATGCCGTCTGCCGCGGTTTTAACTTCAAAGGAATTCGCTTCAAGGTAATCCTGCTCAAGTGCGGAGATATTGATGTCGTCCTCAATTATTAAAATCTTTTTCATATTATTTATCCCTTTCGGTTAATTTGAAATGTGCCGCTTTGCGGCTGCTTGATCTTTTTATATAAAACGCAATTGCCTGTGCGCGGCGGGAATATTATGCCCTCGGTGCTGCGCTTTCCTCCTGCTTCGGCAGTGAAATAAATATCGAAAGACCGCCTTGGGAATTATTTTGCGCCCAAATCAGCCCGCCGTGCTGCTGCACTATTTGGCGGCAAACCGCAAGTCCGAGCCCGCTGCCGTTGCTCACATTGCTGCGGGCTTTGTCGGCTCTGTAAAGCGTATCGAATATTCTGCCGAGGCTTTCGTTATCAACGCCCATGCCGTTATCGGCAATTTCAAAAATAACGCTGTGCTCGTATTCCGAAATACTGAGCGTGATTTTGCCCTTAACGCCCTCGCGCTTGTATTTTATGCTGTTTGAAATAATGTTGTCTATAACTCTTGCAAATCTGTCAGTATCAATGCTCAGCAGGGGATTGCTCTTGCAGCTGTTGATTATTTCAAAATCAAAATCAGCCTCCTGCAAATCGCGGCCGAGCTCTTTTGCATATTGCAAAAAGTCATTTATACGAACATTTTCGGGGTGCAGCGTTATTGTGCCAAGCTCAAGTTTTGAAATCGTAAGCAAATCATTAAGCATATTTTCCATTGAATTTGCCGAATCGTATATCGTGTTAAAATATCTTGCCTGCTTTTCGGGTGTGTTTGCAACGCCGTCTCTTATTCCCTCCAAATATCCCTTAATTGAGGTCAACGGAGTTCGCAAGTCGTGCGCAATTCCGGCAATCATTTCCTTTTGCTGCTGGTCGGATTTGTTTTTTTGCTCTATTGAATCTTTAACCTTTATTCGCATTTCGTTAAAGCTTTGAGCAAGGCGGCCAAGCTCGTTTGTGGATTTGTAGTCTATTTCGTAATCAAGATTGCCTTTTGCAATTTCGTCTGCGCCGCGGGTTATTTTTTCAATAGGTCCGACAATGGTTTTTGAGGTTATCAGCGATATAATTATTATTGCAATTATAAATATCGCAATGCAAAGGCTGAAAATAGCAACGGTGTTGTTTGCAAGCTTGATTATAACGCTTTGCGGTGAGGCGGAGGTTGTGATGTCCGGAACATCGTAGTCGCCGTTTGCGATAACTATTAAATAGCTTTCGTTTTCGTTTTGGGCGTGAGCAATTACGGAAACACCGTTTTCGCCGTAGTAATACGAATTTTTTGTGATATCCGTTTTTGCGATGCTTTGTGCTTCTTCAAGAATTTTTTCTTTACTGCCTGTTGAATAATATTCGCTTCCGTTTTGCTCAATGTAAATCATTGTGCCGAGCTTTTCAAGCGGTTGAAACGATTTTTTTAAATCCGAAAGCTTGCGGTCGGGCTCTTTGTCATTCACCAGGTTTGCCGAGATTTCGTTCACCGTTTGGCTCCACTGAATTTGGTTGATTACGGTGTAGCTTTTAGCTGTAACGGAGGTGAAATCATATTTATCTTTTGAAGTGTAAAAAAATATGCTTGCCGCCGTCGATATTATAATTATCGGAATGATGATTGCCAAAACGGAGGTGATCATTATTCGCGTGTTTATTTTAATGTTTTTTGTGTGTTCCGGGATGGTGTCTTTGCTTATTTTTGCCATATTCAGCACGCCGCTTTCCTTAATATGCTTTATTTTAACATATTTTCGGGCACTATTCAACTTTGCAGATTTCGATTATTGTATAATTGTAAACCTTTTGCAAAATAAAGGTTGACAATTTGGCGCGCCTGTATTATAAATATATAGAAATATTTTTTAGGAGAAATTAGTGTGAAAAATCACACTATCAAATTATATTGCCTTCAAA
>OLQC01002595.1_pt1 | contig 11692 bp, 9 predicted proteins | sample 1672471 | NCBI WGS metagenome assembly OLQC01 (sample SAMEA3136689, study PRJEB25190) | human gut metagenome | biome: human gut; feature: human-associated habitat; material: faeces | place: Austria | collected 2013
CTTTTCTCCCCCTTCTTTTCCGGCAAGGCGGAAAAGAAGGGGCCGCCGGAGGCATAACCACCCATCCAATATGCAGAAAATCTTTCTTCCCGAAGGGGAGATTTTTTTATATTCTTATTATATTAAAGAGTCTTCCCCATCTCCCCTTGAAAATTGTCCACAGCTGTGCTATGATTAGTGTGTATAATTTTGTGCTTTTTCTGCCCGCGCGGCAAATACAGAAAGGAGCTGCGCCATGTATTCTTCCGCTTACGTCTGGGCCAAGGTTCTGGGGCATATGGAGTCCCGCCTGACCCCGCAGGTCGTGTCGACCTGGTTTGACGACACTGAGATTCTCGAGCTGACGGATGAAAAGCTCGTGCTCTACTCCCCCTCCTCCTTCCGCAAGGATATCATTCTCCGCCGCTGCGTCGGCTATATCAAGGAAGCCATGCAGGAGATCTTCCAGCTGAACGTCGACGTCGTCGTGCTCGACGATACGGAAATCGAGGCCTATCGCGGCAAATCGCAGAAGCCGGAGTTCATCGAGTTTAACCCGCAGTTCACCTTCGACAACTTTGTCGTCGGCTCCTCGAACCGCTTCGCGCACGCCGCCGCCGTTTCCGTCGCCAATAACCCGGCGGAAACGTATAATCCCCTTTTTATTTACGGCCCGTCCGGCCTTGGCAAAACGCACCTGCTTTACGCCATCGCCAGCGTCGTGCATAAGAACCACCCCAGCTATAATATCGTCTATATCAAGGGCGATCAGTTTACAAACGAGCTGATTGCCGCCCTGCAGGAGGGCCGGAACAATGAGTTCCGCTATAAATACCGCAATGCCGACCTGTTCCTCGTCGACGATATCCAGTTTATCGCCGGCAAGGAATCGACGCAGGAGGAATTTTTCCATACCTTCAATAACCTCTACGAGAACCACCACCAGATCGTCCTGACCGCCGACCGGCCTCCCAATGAGATGCTGCGTCTGGAGGACCGTCTGAAAACCCGGTTCGAATGGGGCCTGATTGCAGATATCCAGCCGCCTGATTTCGAGACGCGCATGGCGATCATCAAGAACAAATCCGTCTCGCTCGGCTTCGATCTACCGAACGACGTGTGCACGTTCATCGCCGAAAACGTGACCTCCAACGTGCGTCTGCTGGAGGGCACGGTCAAAAAGATCCGCGCCTATCATGACCTTGACAACATGGAGCTGACCGTCCCGAACGTGTCCCGCGCCATCAAGGATATGTACAACAAGGAAAAAGCCGAGAATCTGCCAACGCCGAACCTCATCATCGGCGAAGTCTCCCGGTTCTATAACATCGAGGAGTCCGTCATCCGCGGCACGCTCAAGAATAAAAACACTGCCGAGGCGCGGCAGGTCGCGATGTATCTGGTGCGAAAGCTCACGAATCTGAGTCTTCCAGACATCGGCAAAGAATTCGGCCGCGACCATTCGACCGTCATCCACTCGCTCAAAAAGGTCGAGCAGCAGCTTGCCGCAGGCACCGGAACGCTCGCCGACAACATCCGCGACATTACGGCCAACATCAACAGCAAGCTCTGATTTTGTCCACACCCCCCTGTGGAATCCACACACATTCTCTGTGGAAAGCTGTGAAACAGAGGTTTCACAAAAATGCGTGTTGATAACATTCTTTTTTCTGCACACCTGCCTGTGGATAAAAAAGCGTTGATATGTCAAGGCGAAAACAGCTTTTCCACATAAAATTCCCCTACTGCTACGTACTTCTAAAAAATATCCTTTCTTTCTTTTGAAAGAAGAAACGGAGGAAGTTCCATGAAATTTACCTGTGAAAAAAATGCGCTGGTGAGCGCCATCTCCGTCGCTTCCCGTACCGTCGCGCAGAAGAGCACCATTCCGGCGCTCGAAGGAATTTATATCCGGGCCGGCGTAAAGCTGACGCTTTCCGGTTATAATCTTGAAACGGGCATCACCATCTCCGTCGACGCCGAGATCCAGCAGACTGGCGCCTGCATTATGCCCTCCCGTCTCTTCTTCGACATCATCCGGAAGCTGCCGGGCGATACCGTCAGTATTTCGGTCGACGAAAAGTTCAAGGTCTCCATCCGCGGCGGCATTTCCTCGTTTTCCATCACGGCCATGTCGTCCGAAGATTACCCGGAGCTGCCGGAGGTCGAGTCCGATAAGGGGATCAGCCTGCCGCAGAACGAGCTGAAAGCCATGATCGGCGGCACCAGCTTTGCCGTCAGCGAAAATCAGGCCCGCCCCATCCATACCGGCTGCCTGTTTGAGGTCGAGGATTCCTCTATTACGGTCGTCGCCGTCGACGGCTACCGGCTGGCGCTGCGCCGCTGGAAATCGGAGGAACCGATCGGGCGGACGCTCAAATTCGTCGTGCCTGCCGCTGCGCTGAAGGAAGCGGAAAAAATCCTCGGCGATACGGACGAAGCCTGCACGTTTTTCCTCGGCAGCAAGCATATCCTCTTCAACATCGGCGAGGCAACGCTGGTCTGCCGTCTGCTGGAGGGTGAATTCTTGGACTGGCGGCGCGTCCTGCCGCAGAACCAGCCGGTCAAGCTGGCGGTAAACGTCGCGAAAATGACCGATTCCATCGAACGTGTCGGTCTGATCATCTCCGAAAAGCTCAAAAGTCCGGTGCGCTGCAAATTCGGCGAGAATACGGCGGATTTCCGCTCTGTTTCCACCATCGGCGAGGCGCATGACGTCTGCCAGATCGCGGGCGACGGACAGGATATGGAGATTGGCTTCAACTGCAGGTACCTGCTCGACGCGCTGCGCGCGATCCCGGATGCAGAGTGCTCGCTGGAACTCATCAATGGGTTAAGCCCCATCGTCATGAATCCTTGCGACGGGTCCGAGCGGTACAGCTACATGGTTCTGCCGGTCCGGCTGAAAGCGGGGGAATAAGATGAAGGTCAGAGTCACAAAAAAGCTTTCGGATGCGCCCATTGAGATTCCCATCCATACTGAATTTATCAAATTGCAGGATTTTCTGAAATTCGCCAACGCCATTGAATCCGGCGGCATGGCCAAGACCTTCATTCAGGAGGGTGAAGTCCTTGTCAACGGCGAGGTCTGCACGATGCGCGGCAAGAAGCTGCACCCCGGCGATGAAGTTACATTCCTGCACAACACCTGGCGCGTCACGGAAGAGCGCACATGAAGCTGCAAAGCCTGCAACTCTACGATTTTCGGAATTACGAGACGGCCAGCGTCAGCTTTCATCCCGGCGTCAATCTGATTGTCGGAGAAAATGCGCAGGGAAAGACCAATCTGCTGGAAGCCGTTTTTTATTTGTCTACCGGCAAAAGCTTCCGCACCGCCCGCAATCAGGAGCTGATCCGCTTTGGCGCAGAATTTGCAGATTTAAGCTGCACCCTGTTTTCAGGCGGCAGAGAGCAGAGCCTGCGCGCCGTGCTGTTTTCCGGCAGGAGGCCGCGTCAGCTCTACATCGGCGGCGTGAAGCAGCGGTCTGCCGCCGGGCTTTCCGGTGTGCTGACGACCGTTCTGTTCTGTCCGGACGATCTGCTGATCTTAAAAAGCGGCTCTTCCGGAAGACGGAAGATTCTCGATACCGCCCTGTGCCAGCTCCGGCCCGGCTACGCGCAGGCGCTGGCGGAATATCAGAAGCTGTACGACAGCAAATCAAGAATTTTAAAAGACTATCACGACGCCCCTTCCCTGCTGGAGCCGCTGCCGGAGTTCAACTACCGCATGGCGCAGGTCGGCGCGGTCGTGATCGCCTACCGGGCAAAATTCCTGCGGGAGCTTTCCAAACAGGCACGGCTGTACCATGCGGAATTTTCCGGCGGCCGGGAGGAGCTTTCCCTCGTCTATCAGACCGTCTCGACCGTGACGGACCCGTTCGCGGATAAAAAGACCATCTTTCAGCAGCTGCTCGACCACCAGCAGGCGCATTACCGCGCCGAGCTGGATTCCGGCCAGTGCCTGTCCGGCCCGCATAAGGACGATTTCGAAACGCTCCTCGGCGAGCGCTCCGTCAAGGCCTACGGCTCGCAAGGCCAGACCCGCACGGCGGCCATCAGTCTCAAGCTGGCCGAGCGCGAATTATTCCGCGCCGACACCGGCGAAGAGCCGGTTCTGCTGCTGGACGACGTGCTGTCCGAGCTGGACGCGCGGCGGCAGGATTTCGTGCTCAATCAAATTCGCTCCGGTCAGGTGCTTATCACCTGCTGTGAGCCGGAACGCATCACGAATATCGGCAAACGCATTTTTGTGGAGGGCGGACAGATCCGGGAGGAAGCGTCATGTACCTGAATATCGGCGGCGATTTTTCCGTCCGGTCGGAATCCGTCGTGGGCGTGTTTGATCTGGACAACACCAGCTGCTCTAAATGGACGCGGAAATTTCTCGCGGAGGCCCAAAGGGCCGGCGCCATCGTCGAAGCGACGGACGAGCTGCCGAAATCCTTTCTGGTCGTCAGCGAATACGGAGAAAACCGCGTCATTCTGACAAAATATAACGCCGCCGTCCTGCTCAAACGGATGCAGGACGCGCAGCGCAGTCCGATCTCTGCTAAAGGAGAAGCAATATGACAGAAGAAATCAAAGATATCATCGAAGCCGAACACGAATACAACGCCAGTCAGATCCAGGTTCTGGAGGGATTGGAGGCCGTCAGAAAGCGGCCTGGTATGTACATCGGCTCGACCAGCAGCTCAGGTCTGCACCATCTGGTCTATGAGATCGTCGACAACGCAATCGACGAGGCGCTGGCCGGATACTGCAAGCACGTCGTTGTGACCATCAACGAGGGCAACACCATCACCGTCACCGACGATGGCCGCGGCATCCCCGTCGACATTCAGGCCCAGACCGGCAAACCCGCGCTGGAGGTCGTCTATACCGTCCTGCACGCGGGCGGCAAATTCGGCGGCGGGGGCTATAAGGTCTCCGGCGGTCTGCACGGCGTCGGCGCGAGCGTGGTGAACGCGCTCTCGGACTGGCTTGAAGTGCGCGTATTCAAAAACGGCAATATCTATGAGATGAAATTCTCCCGCGGCCATATCACGCAGGAGATGAAGATCGTCGGCAAGACCGACAAACACGGCACGCAGGTGCGCTTCCATCCCGATCCCGAGATGTTTGACGATACGGTCTATAACTATGGCGTGCTCTTCAAGCGCATGCGTGAGCAGGCATTTCTGAACGCCGGTCTCACCATCATCATGGAGGACAAGCGCCCCGAGCAGGAGCAGCGGCAGGAGCTGTGCTACGAGGGCGGCATCCGCGAGTTTGTCACCGAGCTCAACCGCCACAAAACGCCGGTGCACGAGAACGTCATTTATATGTCCGGCGAGCGGGACACCTCCATGTGCGAGATCGCCATGCAGTGGAACGACGGCTACGATGAGCGCATCGAGTCCTTCGCCAACAACATTCTCACGCCTGAGGGCGGCATGCACGAGACCGGCTTCCGCACGGCGCTCACCCGCGTGATCAACGCCTACGGAAAATCGAGAAAGATTTTGAAGGACGAGGAGACGCTCTCTGGCGAGGACTGCCGCGAGGGTCTCACCGCCGTCATCTCCGTAAAGCTCGAAAACCCGCAGTTTGAGGGCCAGACAAAATCCAAGCTCGGCAACAGCGACATCCGCACGATGGTGGACAGCGTTGTGAGCGACAAGCTCGAGCAGTTCTTTGAGGAAAACCCCGCCGTTGCCAAGCAGATCTTGGAAAAAGGCATTTCCGCCTCCCGCGCGCGCGAGGCCGCGCGCAAGGCGCGCGACAGCGTCCGCCGCAAGACCGGGCTGGAGTCCGGCCAGATGCCGGATAAGCTGCAGGACTGCAACGAGCGCGATCCGTCCCTCTGCGAAATTTACATCGTCGAGGGCGACAGCGCCGCGGGCAGCGCCATTCAGGGGCGCGATTCCCGCTTCCAGGCCATTCTCGCCATGTGGGGCAAGATGCTCAACGTTGAGAAGGCGCGCGTCGACAAGATCTACGGCAACGACAAGCTCTATCCGCTGATCGTTGCGCTCGGCGCGGGCATCGGCAATGAGTTCAACATCGATAAGCTCCGCTATCATAAGATCGTCATCATGGCCGATGCTGATGTGGACGGCTCGCACATCCGGACGCTTTTGCTCACGTTCTTCTTCCGGTATATGCGGCCGCTCATCGAAAACGGCTATGTCTATTCCGCCGTGCCGCCGCTCTTCAAGCTGAGCCGCGGCAAGCAGCAGCGCGTGGCGTACTCCGATGAAGAGCGCGACGCGATCTCCCGCGAGCTGCGCGGCGACAACCCGGACGCGAAGGTGGACATCTCCCGCTTCAAAGGTCTCGGCGAGATGGACCCGCACGAGCTCTGGGAAACGACGATGGACCCCGAGCGCCGGACGCTCCGCCGCATCACGCTCGAGGACGCGCAGCGCGCCGATGAGATATTTACCGTTCTCATGGGCGACGAGGTCGAGCCGCGCCGCGCGTGGATCGAGACCAAGGCGCGCTACGTCGTCAATCTGGATTATTAAGGAGGCGGCATAATGGCACACAAACGCGATTATAAGCCGGAAGATATTGCCTTCCCCGAACAGCATATCGTTTCCTCCGAGCTCGTCTCGGAAATGGAAAAGAGCTATATTGAATACGCCATGTCCGTCATTGTCGGGCGCGCTCTGCCCGACGTGCGCGATGGACTCAAGCCCGTCCACCGCCGCATTCTGTATGCGATGTATGAGGACGGCCTCACGCGCGATAAGCCTTACCGCAAGTGCGCCACCGCCGTCGGCGACGTGCTCGGCCGGTATCACCCCCACGGCGACGCTTCAGTGTACGACGCGCTCGTCCGCATGGCGCAGGACTTCTCGCTGCGCTACCCGCTCATCGACGGCCACGGCAACTTCGGCGACGTGGACGGCAACCCCCCGGCGGCCTACCGTTACACCGAGGCGCGTCTTGCACGCATGGCGGACGAAATGCTCCGCGACATCGACAAGGACACCGTAGACTGGGACCCCAACTTTGACGAGACGAGAAAAGAGCCGCGCGTGCTCCCGAGCCGCATTCCGCAGCTTCTCGTGAACGGCTCCTCCGGCATCGCCGTCGGCATGGCGACGAACATCCCGCCGCACAACCTGCGCGAGGTCATCGGCGCGGCGATCGAGGTGCTCGATAACCCGGACGCGACGCTCGACGATCTCATGCGCCACGTCCACGGCCCCGACTTCCCGACGAAGGGCATCATCATGGGCCGCGCCGGTATCCGCGCCGCCTACGCCACGGGCCGCGGCAAGGTCACCATCCGCGCGCGCACCGAGTTTGAGGAGCACGGACAGAACCGTGTCCGCATCATCGTCAACGAGCTGCCGTATCAGGTCAACAAGAAGATGCTCATCAAGAACATCGCCGAGCAGGTCAAGGATAAGCGGCTCGACGATATCTCCGATCTGCGCGACGAGTCCGACCGCAACGGTATGCGCATCGTCATCGAGCTCAAGCGCGACGCCAACCCCCAGGTCGCGCTCAACAAGCTCTTTGCCCAGACGCAGCTGCAAAGCACGTTTTCCATCATCAATCTGGCGCTCGTGGATAACCAGCGCCAGCCGAAGATCCTCTCCCTGCGCCACATTCTCGACGAGTATCTGACGTTCCAGGAAGAAGTCATCACGCGCCGCACGAAGTACGATCTCCGCAAGGCGCGCGAGCGCGCCCATCTGCTCGAAGGACTGCTCATCGCGCAGGACAACATCGACGAGGTCATCCATATCATCCGCACGAGCTACGATAACGCCAAGGAAAACCTCATGGCGCGCTTCGGGCTGGACGATGTGCAGGCGCAGGCCATTCTCGACATGCGTCTGAAGGCGCTGCAGGGACTGGACCGCGAGAAACTGCAGAATGAATATGACGAGCTGGAAAAGAAGATCGCGTATCTCGTCTCCCTGCTCGAAGACCCCGAAAAGCTCAAGGGCGTTCTGAAGGACGAGCTTCTCGCCATTGCCGACAAGTACGGCGATGACCGCAAGACCGAAATCCAGGATGTGGAAGACGAGATCGACATGGAAGATCTCATCGCCGAGGAAGAATGCGTATTCACGCTTTCGCACAACGGCTACATCAAGCGTACCCCCGCCGCCGAGTACCGCGCGCAGAGCCGCGGCGGAAAGGGCGTGCGCGGCATGGCCACGCGCGAGGAGGACTATGTGGAGAGCGTATTCACCGCCTCGACGCACGATTTTATCCTCTTCTTCTCGAGCCGCGGGCAGGTGTACGTCCGCAAGGGCTACCAGATCCCCGAGGCCGGGCGCAGCGCGCGCGGCACGAACATCGTCAACATCCTGCCTCTCGAGCCGGAGGAGAATATCTCCGCGATGCTCCGCGGCAAGGGCCTGCAGGAGGACGATTTCATCATGTTCTTCACGAAGAACGGCGTCACGAAGCGCATGTCGCAGCTCGAGCTGCGCAATGTCCGCAAAAACGGCATCCGCGCGCTCGACATCCGCGAGGGCGACGAGCTCGTACAGGCGCTCACAACGCACGGCAGCGAGAAGCTGCTCGTCGTAACGCGCGGCGGCATGGCCATCCGGTTCGACGAAAACGATGTCCGTCCGATGGGCCGCACGGCCGCCGGTGTGCGCGCCATCCGTCTTAAGGACGGCGACGAGGTCGTCGCGGCGGTGCGCGCCACGGACGAGGACGCGGCGGTGCTCACCGTTACCGAGAACGGCTACGGCAAGCGCACCCGCATCGGCGAATACAGCGTGCAGAACCGCGGCGGTCAGGGTCTCAAGACCTACCAGATCACGCAGAAAACCGGCGAGATCGTCGGCGCGAAGAAGGTCACCGGCGAGGAGGATATCCTGCTCGTATCGGACGACGGCACGATCATCCGCATGGAGGCCGGCAGCATCTCGCTTCTCGGCCGCGCCACGCAGGGCGTGCGGCTCATGCGCCCGGCGGATGGCGCGCACGTCGTCGCCATGGCGCGCACCGAGCGCGAAGCAAGCGAGGAAGAGACCGCCGAACCGGGCGAGAGCGCGGTAGAGATCACGGAGGAATAAATGGAAGCTCGTTCTCTTTTTATCATCGCCGTGCTGATCCTTGCGGCGCTGGTAAAAGCTTCGGTCAAAAATACCGCGCGCCGGGGCGGTAAAACGACCGGAAAACCGATCGGAAAGAACGGCGAGCGGATGGCGCAGGCGCAGGATGCGCCGTTCCGTCCCGCTTCGCCGCGGCAGGACGCGCCGCAGCGCAGTGTTCCTCCGCGGCGGTCTATGCCGCCGGATATGCCGGACGCGGCGTGCGTCGTATGCGACAATACCGGCGAGGATCACTTTGCCCACGACAAGGCGCAGCGCATCGCGCAGCTCGACACGTTTCTCAAAAACGGCATCATCGACAAGGCGGAGTACCGCACGCTGCGCGAGCGCTACGAGCGCGGACTATAAGCCATAAGAGAGAAAACCATTCAAACCATTCAGGGAGAAATATGAAGAATATCATTTTGTATACCGACGGGGCATGCTCCGGCAATCCCGGCCCCGGCGGCTGGGCGTCCATCCTGCGCTACGGAGACAGCATCAAGGAGCTCTCCGGCGGCGAAAAGGACACGACGAACAACCGCATGGAGCTCACGGGCGTCATCGAAGGGCTCAAGGCGCTCAAAGAGCCGTGCGCCGTGGAGCTTTATTCCGACAGTCAGTATATCGTGAACGCCTTGAATAACGGGTGGCTGCGCGACTGGAAAAAGCGCGGCTGGAAGCGGCGCGACGGCGAGCTCAAAAACGCCGAGATGTGGCAGGAGCTGGACGGGCTTCTGCAGAAGCACCGCGTCACCGCCGTGTGGGTGCGCGGCCATGCCGACAACGAGTGGAACAACCGCTGCGACGCGCTCGCCGTCGCGGAGCGCGAAAAGCTCGCGTGAAGGCCGTGAAAAAAAAGAAAGACTTTACCCGGGGCAGCGTGCGGGTGTTCTTTTCCTACTATACCCCGCACCGGAAGCTGCTGCTGCTCGATCTCGTGATGGCGGTCTTTGCGGTAGCGGCGGAGCTGGTGTTCCCGTATGCCACGCGCTACGCGCTCAACCGCCTGCTGCCGAACGGCCTCTACAAAGCCTTTTTCCTGCTGATGGCGGGACTTCTCGGCGCGTATCTGCTGCGCGCGCTCGCGCAGTATATCGTGACCGTGTACGGCCATGAGCTCGGCGTGCGCGTCGAGGCGGACATGCGCGAGGACATTTTTGCCAAGGTGCAGACGCTCTCGTTCGCCTTTTTCGATAAGCACCGCACCGGCAAGCTCATGTCCCGCATGACGACCGACCTTTTCGACATCACCGAGCTTGCCCACCACGGCCCGGAGACCGTGATCCAGGCCTCGCTCACGATCGCCGGGGCGATCGTCATCCTCGCCACGATCCGCTGGGAGCTGGCGCTGATATTGTTTCTTCTGCTGCCGGTGCTGCTCGCGGTCGTGATGCGGCTGCGGCTGCGGCTCCGGGCGCGCAGTCTGGACGTGAAGCGCGAGACCGCCGAGATCAACACCGCTGTGGAGGCGGGCGTTTCCGGCATCCGCACCGTCAAGGCGTTTGCCAACGAGCAGGACGCCATGGACAAGTTCCGCACGTCCAACGAGAAATTCAAAAAGGTCAAAAAAAGCTATTACCGCATTTTCGGCGTGTTCAATGCCTCGACCGAGTTTGCCATGGCGCTCATGCAGCTCGTAACGCTCGCCGCCGGCGGTGTGTTCATTATGCAGGGCAAAATGGACGCGGTCGATCTCATCACGTTTTCGCTGTACGTTTCGGTGTTCATGGCGCCGATCCGGAAGCTCACGCAGTTCGTTGAGCAGTTCCAGAAGGGAAGCTCCGGCTTCCTGCGGTTTCTGGAGATCATGCGCGCCGAGCCGGACGTGAAGGACGCGCCGGACGCGAAGGAGCTTGAAAACGTAAAAGGCGGCGTGGAGTACCGGGACGTGTCGTTCCACTATCAGAACGGCGAAGAGGTGCTGCGCCATGTGGATCTCACGATCGCGCCGGGCGAAACGCTCGCGCTCGTGGGCCCGTCGGGAAGCGGCAAGACGACGCTATCTCAGCTCCTGCCGCGGTTTTACGACGTGACCGGCGGCGCGGTTTTCGTAGACGGGCAGGACGTGCGGAAGGTGACGCAGGCCTCGCTCCACCGGTACATCGGCATCATACAGCAGGACGTGTTCCTCTTTGCCGACACCGTGCGCGAGAACATCCGCTACGGCCGCCCCGGTGCGACGGACGAGGAGGTCGCGCAGGCGGCGATCCTCGCGTCCATCCACGAGGAGATCCTGGAAATGCCGAACGGGTACGATACGTTCGTCGGCGAGCGCGGCGCGATGCTCTCCGGCGGGCAGAAGCAGCGCATCGCCATTGCGCGCGTGTTTCTGAAAAACCCGCCGATCCTCGTGCTTGACGAGGCGACGAGCGCGCTCGACAGCGTGACCGAGGCCGCGATCCAGGCATCGCTTGAAAAGCTCAGCCGCGGGCGCACGACGATCGTCGTGGCGCACCGGCTTGCCACGGTCCGCGGCGCGGATCACATCGCCGTCATCGACAAAGAAGGCGTGAGCGAGTACGGCACGCATCAGGAGCTCATGGAGAAAAACGGGCTCTACGCCGCGCTCTGGAATACGCAGAAACTGTCGTGAAAATGAGGGCGGAGCAGAGCCCCGCCCCTACGGATTGCTTTAAAAAATACCTGTAGTGGCGGGG